>Ga0209754_1000052_pt1 | contig 168909 bp, 144 predicted proteins | sample MesohylBB_FD_187295 | JGI IMG/M metagenome (GOLD analysis project Ga0209754, IMG submission 187295) | Host-associated microbial community of the marine sponge Aplysina aerophoba from Gulf of Piran - sponge mesohyl, lysed by bead beating... | ecosystem: Host-associated > Porifera > Sponge >... | reverse complement strand
ATGAGACTGGCCGAGCCAACGGCCGCACGGCCGTCCCGAGACGACCTCCAACCAATCCGGCAATCGAGCGGGCATGAGACTGGCCGAGCCAACGGCCGCACGGCCGTCCCGAGACGACCTCCAACCAATCCGGCAATTGAGCGGGCATGAGACTGCGTCAGCGCCAGGATGTGGCCGCGAGGGCGAGGACGGCGGCTCCGGCCAGCACCCGGTACACCACGAAGGGCTGGAGGCCCGCCCGGGACACGATCTGCGTGGTGCCCCACACGGCCACCCACCCGGTGACCCCCGACGACAGCGTGCCCCACAGCAGCGCGGGCCAGATCGATGAGGGGACGCTCAACTCCAACAGGCCGTAGACGCCGGCACCGGCGATGACCGGGAGGCTCATCAGGAAGGCGAGGCGCACGGCCGCCTCGCGGCTGTAGCCCAGCACCCGGGCGACGGTCATGGTCACCCCGGAGCGCGACACCCCCGGCTGCAGTGCCAGCGCCTGGCCGGCGCCCATCACCAACCCATGGCCGATACCGAAGTCCTGCCTGCCGCGCCGCTCCGCCAGGCGGTCGGACGCGCCCAGCAGCAGCCCGAAGACGATCAACGCCACCGCCACCGACACCACGCCGCCCGAGCCCCGCAGCGTGTCGCCCGCGAGGACGCCCACCACGCCCGCCGGCACTGCGGAGGCGGCCAGGCCCCAGGCGACGCGACCGTCGCGTCCGAGCGGGCCGCGGCCGAGCGCCGGCGAGAGGGCTGCGGTGACGTAGGTCGCGATGTCCCGGCGGAGATAGGCGGCCGCGCCGACGAGGGTGCCGACGTGCACGGCCACGTCGAAGGCGGTGGCGGCGTCACCTGACAACTCGTCCCAGCCGAACAGCCAGCGGACCAGGATCAGATGGCCGCTGGAGGAGACCGGCAGGAACTCCGAGAGGCCCTGCACGATGCCCAGGACGATGGCGTGAAGGATCGGCACCGCAGGGCCTACACGCCGGCCGCGCCAAGAGGCCGAGCGAACAGGCGGAACCTCCCGGCCCACACGCCGGCCGCGCCAAGAGGCCGAGCGAACGGGCGGAACCTCACGGCCCACACGGAGCGAGGCCGTGGCCCGAGCGGCCCGTGAGCGCAGCGAAGGCGAGCGGGAATGGCACCGCTGCGACGGGACACGCTCACACCCATTTGCGGCCGCTCTAGGTGCCGGACATGGTGACGTCCGCTATGGCGAGAGTTACCCCGGCTGCGCTCATCGGCAGCCACTCCAGGTCGGATCCCACCTCCACGACATCCAGCAGAAGGCGCTGGATCGTGCTCGCGATGGTCACCTCCCGGATCGGCTCGGCCGTCTCGCCCCCACGGATGCTCAAGCCCTCCGCACCCACCGAGAAGTCCCCCGACACCGCGTTCACGCCGCTGTGGAGGCCGGTGACCCCCTGCACCAGCAAGCCGTCGTCTATGCCGGCCACGATCTCGTCCTGGCTGCGAGTTCCGGGGGTGAGGCTCAAGGCGTGGGCACCGACGCCCGGCGTGCCCTTGAACCCGCCCCTGACCGCCGAACCGGTGGAGGAGACCCCGGCCCGCCGGGCCGTGTAGGTGTCGTAGAGGAACGACTGCAACACCCCGTCGGTGATCAGCGGGATCCGGCGAGTGGCCAGGCCCTCGGCGTCGATGGCCGACGCGGTGAAGGCGTCAGGGTCGGTGGCGTCGTCGACCAGCGTCAGCGACGAGGCCCCGACCGCCTCGTGCATGCGGTCCGCGAACAGCGACCGGCCCTTGAGCACCGCCTCGCCGCTCAGGGTGGCTCCCACGATGCCCAGGAGCCGGGCCGTGACGTAGGGGTCGAGGACCACGGTGAGGCGGCGGGTGGAGCCCTTGGACGCGCCGAGCAGCCGGGTGGCGCGGGTGGCCGCGTCGGTTCCGGCCGTCTCCACCGACAGATCACCGGGATGGCGCCCGACCGAGAAGCCGAAGCCGGTCTGGGTGTCGTCGTGCTCGGTCGCCAGGCTGTACGCGGCCAGGTAGCAGCCGGTCTCGCGGGCGGTGGCGGCCACTCCTCGCGAGGTGGCCACCGCGGACTCGTAGACCGTGTCGGCATACTCGGCCGACTCCACGCCGGTCACCCTCGGATCGGCGCCCAGGGTCACCCTCTCCAGCTCCAGGGCCAGAGCCACCTTGTCCTCGGTCGGGAACTCGGCCAGCTCGGAGCGGTACAGATCCAGCGGTTCAGGCTCCAGCCCGTCTGGCTCGGCCACACCCGCGAACTCGTCGACGCTGCCGAAGCGGGAGTTGTCGAGCGCCTCCTCGAAGGTCTCGCGCACGGTGTCGTCATCGAGGGTGGCGGCGTACGCGAAGCCCTGCCGCCCCTGCTGCACCACCCTCACGCCGATCCCCTGAGCCGAGGCTGCGGTGAGGGACTCGACCTCGCCCCCGTAGGCCCGGACCTCGGTCTCGCGCTCGTGGGCCACGAAGGCCTCGACGTCGAAGCCGTCGCCGGCCCACCCGGCGACCCGCTGCGCGATCTCCAGCAGGTTCTGGCTCACCGCTCCGCGCCCTAACCAGAACTGGCAGCAAAATGCACGCCATCCGTGCAAAACGCTGCCAATTCCCTCAGCCCCCGGCCTCTCAACCGGAACTGGCAGCAAAATGCACGCCATCCGTGCAAAACGCTGCCAATTCGCGGCCAAGCCCCGCCCCGGCCCAGAACCGGCAGCCGAACGCGCACAGGGGGCAGAACGCTGCCGATTCCCACTAGCTGCTGCCCCGCCGACCGCGGGATCACGCGGCGGTGCCGCCGACGGTGAGCGCGGTCACCCGCAGCGTGGGCGTGCCGTCGCCCACGGGGACGCCCTGGCCGTCCTTGCCGCAGGTGCCCGGCGATCCCATGGCGAAGTCGTTGCCGAGAGCGTCGATGCGGGTGAGCACCTCGGGGCCGTTGCCGATGAGGTTGCCCTCCCGGACAGGGGCGGTGATCTCGCCGTTCTCGATCAGGTAGGCCTCGGTCATGCCGAATACGAAGTCCCCGGTGGCGGTGTTGACCTGGCCCCCGCCCAGTTGGGCGACGTACACGCCGTGGGGAGTGTCCGCCACGATGTCGTCAGGATCGGCGTCGCCGTTCTCGATGTAGGTGTTGGTCATGCGCACCATGGGCAGGTGCTGGTAGCTCTGGCGACGACCGTTGCCGGAGCTGGCCCTGCCCTCCTTGCGGGCCCGCAGCCGGTCCCACATGTAGTCGGTGAGCACGCCGTCGGAGATGAGGACGTTGCGGGCCGCGGGCTTGCCCTCGTCGTCGATGCCGTAGTGGCCCCACTCCCCCGCCATCGTGCCGTCGTCCACCAGCGTGACCATCTCCGCGGCCACCCGCTCGCCGACGCGCCCGGCGAACGCCGATGCCGACTTGGCCACCAGGTCGGCCTCCAGGCCGTGCCCGCACGCCTCGTGGAACAGCACCCCGCCGCCTCCAGGACCGACCACCACCGGCATCTCGCCGCTGGGCGCGGGCCGGGCGGTGAGCTTGGTGAGGGCCCTGCGGGCGGCCCGGCGGGCCATCTCCTCCACGTCGTAGAGGTCGAACAGCTCGAATCCGGCGGTACGGCCCGCCGACTCGCGGCCCGTCTGCATGCCGGTGTCGCCCGAGGCCACGCACGACACCGAGAACAGGGTGCGCACCTGGTCGTCGCTGGTGAACAGCCCGTCGCTGTCGGCCACGAGGATGCGGCGGCGGCCGTCGCCGTAACGGGCCGACACCTGCGTGATGGCCGGGCCCGCCGACCGGGCGGCGGCGTCGGCCGCGGTCAGCAGCGCCACCTTCGTGGACTTGGGCACGTCCTCGGGAGGCACCCTCACGGCGAGCGGCCTGGGCACCTCCAGCGACGACACCTCGACGACGCGCCGGGCGCCGCCCGTCTGCCTGGCTGCGGCCGCGGCCGCGCCGGCCGCCGCGGCCAGACCGGCCTCGCTCAGGTCGGCGGTGTGGGCGAACCCGGTGGTCTCGCCCACCACCACTCTGATCCCGGCGCCGCGGTCCCGGCCCGAGACGACCTCCTCGACCCGGCCGTCATCGAGGATCGCCGACGACGAGCGCCTGTCCTCCGCGAAGACCTCGGCGAAGTCCGCTCCGGTGCGCATCGCCGCCGAGAGCGTGCGGTTCACAACTTCCGCTTCAAGCATGAGCGACTACTGTAACGCGATGGCTTCGGGAGCCGCCCGCGTCTACGCCCCCTACGAAACCGAATCGCACGAGGGCTCGCCGACTGGTTCCGAGGGTCGCCGGCGTGCTCTGGGCGGCCGGCTGCACTGGTGGAGCGAGATCCTCCTCATCGGCGCGTTCTACGGCGTGTACACGATGATCCGCAACCAGTTCGGCTCGGAGCTGGGCGAATCCGTCAAGCAGGCGGCCATCGACAACGCCTACGACATGATCGCCTTGGAGCGGGCCGTCCACCTCTTCGGCGAGAAGGGCATCCAGGACCTGTTCATCGAGTGGGGCCTGTTCATCCAGTTCTGGAACATCTTCTACGGGTTCTGCCACTTCGCGGTGACCATCGGCGTGATGGTCCTGCTGTACTGGCGCCACCCGGTGCGTTACGGCATACAGCGCACGGTGCTGGCGATCACCACCGCGCTGGCGCTGGTCGGCTTCGCCTTCTACCCGCTGATGCCGCCCCGCCTGCTCAACAACTGCGGCCCCTTCGGGGCCTGCGACCTCACGTACAGCTACGTCGACACCCTGGTCGACCCGGGCGGGTTCTGGTCGTTCAACTCCAGCGCCATGATGGAGATCTCCAACCAGTACGCGGCGATGCCCAGCCTGCACATCGCCTGGGCGATCTGGTGCGCGGTGGCGGGCCTGCCGGTGCTGCGCAGGCGCGGGGCGCGTCTGGCGCTGCTGGCCTACCCCTGGCTTACACTGTTCGCAGTGATGGTCACCGCCAACCACTACTGGATAGACGCCGTCGGAGCTCTGATGGCCGTCGCGATCGCCTACCCGCTGGGCGTGCTGCTCGCCCGCCGGCTCCCATCCTGGCTCGCGCCCCGCCCGGTCGCAGCCGAGCACACGTAGGAGCACCCACAGGAGGGGATCCGATGCAACTCGACACCATAGGTGGTCCCGACGACCTGCGGGAACGCTCCCATGCCGAACTCGACGACCTCTGCCGGCAGATCCGGGCCCGCATCATCGAGGCGGTCTCCGCGAAGGGCGGGCACCTGGGCTCCAACCTCGGCTCGGTCGAGCTCACCGTGGCCCTGCACCGGGTGTTCCGCTCGCCCCACGACGTGATCCTGTGGGACACCGGCCACCAGGCCTACGTCCACAAGATGCTCACCGGGCGGTCCTCCGACTTCGACAGCCTGCGCACCGCGGGCGGGCTGGCGGGCTACCCGTCGCGGACCGAGTCGCCCCACGACTGGATCGAGAACAGCCACGCATCGACGGCACTGTCCTACGCCCACGGCCTGGCCACCGCGTTCGAGTCCTCCGACAACCGGCGCCGGGTCGTCGCGGTGGTGGGCGACGGCGCCATGACCGGGGGAATGGCCTTCGAGGGGCTCAACAACATCGGCCACAGCGGGCGCCGGGTGGTGGTGGTGCTCAACGACAACGGCCGCAGCTACGCCCCGACCGTCTCGCGCCTGACCGAGAGCCTGGTGCGCTTCCGCTCCAACCCCAAGATCATGCGCCGCTCCGACCGCATCGAGGAGGTGGCCGAGCGCATCCCGTGGGTGGGCGACACCCTGCAGCGGGGCATGCGGATGTCCAAGGCCGCCATCCGGGAGCTGTGGGACTCGGCCGGCTTCTTCGAGAACCTGGGGCTGCGCTACCTGGGGCCCTTCGACGGCCACGACATCGCCGGCCTCGAGGAGGCGCTGGCCAACGCGGCCCAGTTCGACGAGCCGGTGGTGGTCCACGTGCTCACCCAGAAGGGTCGGGGCTACGGGCCGGCCGAGCAGGACGAGATCAAGCACATGCACGACGTCGGCAAGGTCAAGCCGGGCACCTACACCGGCGTGTTCTCCGACATGATGGTCAAGCTGGGCGGGCTGCACCCCGAGGTGGTGGCCATCACCGCGGCCATGCCCGACTCCACCGGGCTGCTGCCGTTCCGGGAGCACTTCGGCGACCGCTGCATCGACGTGGGCATCGCCGAGCAGCACGCGGTGACCTCGGCCGTCGGTATGGCCATGGGCGGGCTGCGGCCGTTCTTCGCGGTCTACAGCACGTTCCTGAGCCGGGCCTTCGACCAGGTCAACCTGGACTGCGGGCTGCACCGGGCTCCGGTGGTGTTCTGCATCGACCGGGCCGGGATCACCGGCGACGACGGGCCGTCGCACCACGGCGTGCTCGACATGGTGCTGCTCACCAAGGTGCCGGGGATGGTGGTGTTCGCGCCGTCGTCGCTGGAGGAGCTGGAGCAGATGATGCTCGACGCCATGGACATGACCGACGGCCCGGTCGCCATCCGCTGGCCCAAGACCGCGGCTCGCAGCGTGAGCCGCGACGACGTCGGGTCGGGGCTCCGGGCCCGCAAGACCCGCTCCGGCGACGGCCGGCTGTGCCTCATCGGCGTGGGCAAGATGCTGGAGGCCTGCGAGCAGGCCGCGGAACTGCTGGAGCACGAGGGCGTGGACGCCACCGTGTGGGACCCCCGGGCGGTGACCCCGGTGTGCCCGGAGATGGCGGCCGACGCGAGCGAGCGCGAACTGGTGGTGACGGTGGAGGACGGGCTGCGCACCGGCGGCGCGGGCACCGGCATCCGCGACGCGCTGGTGGAGCGGGCCGAGGCCGCGGGCCGGGCCGCTCCCAGGGTGCGGACGCTTGGCGTGCCCCTCGACTACCTGCCCCACGGCAAGCCCGACCAGATCCTGGCCGACCTGGGCCTCGACGCGGCAGGGATCGCGGCGACCGTCAAGTCGGAGCTGCTGTAGGGTCCCGGCCGCCTCGCCGCGGTCGGGGGCAGCTAGCTGAAGTAGGGGTTCTCCCCGGCCTCGTGGTCGGTGACGTCGACCACGTCGGTCACCTCTTCGATGGCCTCCATTATGGCCCGCTTGATCCCGTCGGACAGGGTGGCCTGGCTCATGGCGCAGCCCTGGCAGCCGCCCCCCATGGTCACCACCACCGAGTCGTCGTCGTTGACCTCCACCAGGCTGGCGAAGCCCCCATGGGACGCCAGGGCGGGGTTGATGGCCATGTCGAGCAGCTGCTGCACCTTGTCGCCGATCCCGCCGGTCAGCTCAAGGCGGCCCATCTCGCCCAGGGGGTTGGGGCGGTTGGGGTTGCGGATCACCAGCCCGCCGCCCTGGCCGGGAATTCCCGGCACGTCCAGGGTGGAGCCCCTCAGCCGGCTGATGCTGGCGTCGGGCACGACCACCGTCAGACCATCGGAGATGTGGAGGTGATCGTCGGGCGCCGCGTCCGCCAGGGGATCGAGCGTCAGGTCGTAGGTGTAGTCGACGCCGGCGGTTCCGGTCACCTCGACCCGCAGGCCGAGAGTCTCACCGTCCTCCTCGCGGTCACGGATGGTCAGCACCGCGGTGCGGGCCGCGTCGGTGACGATCAGGATCTCCTCGCCCGGAGCGGCTCCAGTCTCAGCGGGTGCCTCCGCGGGCGCTTGCGTCGGAGCGGCGGTGTCGGTCACAGACGGCAGCCTACCGAGGCCCGCGGTGATGGAGGCCGGCCGCTATTTCCCTGTCCGCTCGGCCTGTCGGGAGCGGCCGGATCGGGCGGCCGCGCTACGGTGCGGTCATGACATCGAAGACCTCCTTTGAGATCAACGACGGCGTGGCCGTGCTGCGCCTCGACGACGGCAAGGCCAACGCAGTGGGCTACGACACGCTGGAGGCCATCGACACCGCCCTCGAGACAGCCGAGCAGGACGCGGGAGCCCTCGTGATTGCGGGCCGGGAGGGCCGCTTCAGCGCCGGCTTCGACCTCAGCGTCATCGGCGAGGGGCCGGCGGCCGCTCAGGCGCTGGTGGCTGCGGGAGCCCGCACCGCGGCGCGGATCTACGGGGCGCAGGTGCCGGTGGTGGCTGCGTGCACCGGCCACGCCCTGGCGTTCGGCGCGATCATGCTGCTGTCCAGCGACGTGCGCATCGGCGCCGACATCGAGGCCAAGATCGGACTCACCGAGGTGTCCATCGGCATGCCGCTGCCCATCTTCGCGGTGGAGCTGGCCCGGGATCGGCTCAGCCCCCGGCACTTCACCGCGGCGACGTCGCTGGCCACGGTGTACTCGCCGCGGGGCGCTGCCGAGGCCGGCTACCTCGACGACGTGGTCGCGGCCGGCGAGCTGCACGACGCGGCGACGCAGCGGGCCGGCGAGCTGGCCTCATACGTGCGCCGTCCCGCCTTCTCGCTGACCCGCCGGACTGCCCGGCAGGCGACCATCGACAACATCCTGTCGACCCTCGACGAGGACCTCAAGAACTTCGGCGTGCTGGATTGACCTTCGCCTGCCCGCTCAGCCTCCTCGTCCTGCCTGTGGACAACCTATGGACAACTCGGGCCAGCCTGTGGATTGAGTGGGGATGACGCCGACCGGGTACGACTCCGTGCTGCTGGTGTCGTTCGGGGGGCCGGAGGATCCCTGCGATGTCGAGCCGTTCCTCGCCAACGTCACCGCCGGGCGGCAGATCCCCGCCGAGCGGCTGGCCGCGGTGGCCCGGCAGTACCACCATTTCGGCGGGGTCAGCCCCCTCAACGAGCAGTGCCGCCGGCTGCGCGACGCTCTGGCCGCGAGGCTCGAGGCCTCGGGACGCGACCTGCCGGTGTACTGGGGGAACCGCAACTGGACCCCCTTCCTGGCCGACACCGTGGCCGGGATGGCTGCGGCCGGGCACCGCCGTGCCCTCGCCGTGGTCACGTCCGCGTACTCGTCGTACTCAGGCTGCCGCCAGTACCTCGACGACATCGCGGCCGCACGGGCCTCGGTGGGCGAGACCGCGCCCGCCGTCGAAAAGGTCCGCGCCTACTACGACCATCCGGGATTCGTCGGGCCCTTCGTCGACGCGGTCGCCGATGCCCGCTCGAATCTGCCTGCCGAAGTGCGCGCCGGGGCGCGGCTGGTGTTCACCGCCCATTCGATCCCCGAGTCCATGGCCGCGGGCTGCGACTACCAGCTCCAGTTGAGCGAGACGGCCCGCCTGGTGGCGGCCGGTGCAGGCTTCGACAGTTGGACGATGGCCTGGCAGAGCCGCAGCGGCCCTCCCTCGGTGCCGTGGCTGGAGCCCGACGTGAACGACTGCCTGCAGGAGCTGTCCGACCGGGGTGCGACTGCCGTTGTGCTCGCCCCCATCGGCTTCGTCACCGACCACATGGAGGTCATGTGGGATCTGGACGTGGTCGCCGCCGGCACCGCAGACGAGCTCGGACTTCGGCTGGCACGGGCCTCGACTCCCGGCACCCGGCCCGACGATCGCTTCGTGGCCATGTGGCAGGAACTGGTGGAGGAACGCCTCGATCCGGCCAGGCCCCGTCGCTCGCTCGGCCGCCTCGGTGCCGGCCCCGACGGCTGCGCGGCCGGCTGCTGTCCCTTGCGAACCTGACGAGTCTCGCCGCCGCGCAGGGTCCACCACCGGCACTGTGGATAACAGTATTCTGTATACACCTAGGTACTACGACGACGGTCGCCCTCAGAGACCCGCCCCATGAACCACACTCGCATCGCTGCGGAGGCCATCAGGTTCCGCATCTCCACGATCCGGCGCCCGCTGGTCAGCAGCGAGACCGTCGATATCGATGCGATGGCGGTGGCGGCGGTCACGGCCGCCTCTCCGGAGGTGGATTCGGCCCTGCGAGTGATCGCCACCGCGTGGCAGCGGGCCGGGTTCGACTCCGATGGACTCACAAAGCCCTGGACTGGCGAGCAGGCCGAGTACTTCAAGAGCCGGCCCGAGCTCATCGACATGATCGACGTGATCGTGCGGGGCGCAGCCGGATCAACCGCCGCCGCCTGAGGCTCGAAGGCCACACACCAGAAGGCCCCCGCCGCCCCGGCCTGCTCCGGTACGGTGCGGCCGGTGCCCGAGCTTCCCGAAGTGGAGACCATCCGAGCCCAGTTGCAGCCGCGCCTGGAGGGCCGCGCGATCACCAGAGCGGGCTCGCACCCGTCGGCGAAGTTCACGCCCGCGGTGGAGGCGGTCGGCTGTGACGTGACCGCGGTGCGCCGCCGCGGCAAGTACCTGATCGTCGACCTCGACGACGCCAGCGAGCCCGGATGCGAGTTGGTCATCCACCTGGGCATGACCGGCAGGCTGGCGGTCTCCCCCGGCGTCGATCTGTCCCACCCGCACTTGCGGGCCTGGTGGCGGCTCGATGACGACGAGTCGCTCACGCTGCACGACGTGCGCCGGTTCGGCCGGATCCATGTGGTGCCCGCGGGCCGGTACGAGACCATCGCGACGCTGCACCGCCTCGGCCCCGAGCCGTTCAGCGACCAGTTCACCGGCGAGAGCCTCTGGCGGGCTCTGCGAGCCAGCCGGCGTTGCATCAAGACCCAGCTCCTGTCGCAGCGGCCGGTGGCGGGCGTGGGCAACATCTACGCCGACGAGGCGTTGTGGCTGGCCGGCGTCAACCCTGCCGTCCGCGGCCTGTCGAAGCCCCGAGCCGTCCTCCTGGCCGACACCATCCGCACCGCGCTGGCCTCGGGGCTGCGCCACGGCGGCACCACACTGCGCGACTACGCCGCGCTGGACGGCGCCCAGGGGAGCAACCAGCACCATCTGCACTGCTACGGACGGGCCGGCGAGCCGTGCGAGCGCTGCGGAACGGAGCTGCGCCGCAAGGTGGTCGACGCCCGCGGCACCACATGGTGCCCCGTCTGCCAGCGCCGCTAGCGTGGCCGGCCTGTTCTCGATGCAGTTCCCCTCACATATCGCGCACAACTGCATTGGGAACGATCAACGGCAAGGCGTTAGCGTGTAGGCCATGGAACTAGGCCCCGTGCACCACGTGTCGATCAACGTCCCCGATGTGGAGGCCGCTGCGCCGTTCTACACCGACGTGCTCGGCATGCGGCTGCTGGACCGTCCCGACTTCGGCTTCCCGGGCCGCTGGCTGCGGAGCCCCGGAGGCGGTGAGGTCCACCTGATCGAGGTCGAGGGGTGGACGCCCCCCGCCGGCCAGCACTGGGCATTCAAGGTGGACGACATCGACGCGGCCGTCGCCGAGCTACGGGGCCGGGGCGTGGAGGTGGACGACCCCAAGCCAATACCGGGGACGGCCGCCAGCCAGACCTTCTTCTTCGACCCGGCCGGCAACATGATCGAACTCAACCAGCCAGCCTGATCAACCATCTGGCAGACGATTCTCTCCACCACCACGTACTGGTATTGAAGCCGCCAGCGACATCATAGAGCCTTGCTAGGCTACAAATACGGCGCTTACCCAGACTACTACGTTGCGGGTCCCCACCGAGTTGAGGGACGAGATCTCCCGGTTGGCCAAGCAGCGGGGCACAACGATGCTCGATGTCGTGACCGACGCGGTGCATCAGCTCGGCCGTGAAGAGTGGTGGTCGTCGGTCCGCGGCGCACTCGATGGGCTCGATGACGCCGACGCGGCCTCGTATCAGGCCGAGAGCCGGGGACTGGACGCGGCCGCTGCGGACGGCCTCGCCGGAGCCTGGCAGTGGCACGCGTACAGGTGGCGGCTTCGAAGCAGGATTCGTTGAGTCCGTTCACGCGTGTTGTGCCCGCTCGGCCTGTTCGACGTCTAGGAATCTGCGCAACGCCTACCGGATGACCGGCGTCAACCCCCAAACTCTGGCCTGAGGTCGTAGCGTATTGGTCCAAGACTGATCGAATATTCTACCAATTCAGAGGTTGTTTATCTATGATCTGACGTGTGATACGACGCATCGGCTTGCTGGTCGTAGCTGTGGGCGCACAATTGGCTCTGGCCGGCCGTTTGAACAAGGGAGCGTCTGACAGTCCCCATCTCCGGCCCAAGGGCGCTCGGCCCCCGGCCGCCGATGGCATGTCGCGTGTCAAGGTGTTGGTTGCGGGGTTGTTGGTTGCGGGGTTGTTGGTTACCAGCCTCGTAGTGTCGGCGGGGCCGGTGGGGGCCCAGCCGGGGGACCCTTCACCGCCGACCGGGTTGGCGGCCGCAGTGGGCGACGCGCGGGTGTGGCTGTCGTGGGCGGACCCGGCCGACGACACGATCACCGGCTACCAGTACCAGCAGCAAACCAGGACGGGAGGCTCGTGGCCTGCGTGGGGGGCCACTTGGTCGGCGATCACCGGTTCGTCGTCGTCCACGACGAGTCTTGCGGTGTCGGGCTTGGTCAACGGGACGGAGTACCGGTTCCGGATCCGCGCGGTGAACGCGTCCGGCGGCAGCGACCCGTCCGATGCGGTGTCGGCGACGCCGGTGGACGGTGTGGAGGGCCATGTTCCGCGGTTGAAGCTGGGGACGATCCAGACGCTGTTTGCTCCGAACACCGCGTCGGCGGGTTCTCCGGCCTATACCCATATGAACGATCACACCGTCTATCGGGATGTCACCGGAAGGTGGCATGTAATCGGTAACGCCAACAATCGAGTCCCTGCTGGGACGGCGGGTGAGAACCAGTTCGCCCACGGGGTAGCGGATTCGCTGTTGGGCCCCTACACCCGCAGGCCGGACATCGATCCAAACGGATCGACAAATTGGGCATTTGCTCCACATGCCATCACGTTCAACGACAAGGCCTACATGTTCTACGGCCCCAAAACGTTTGGGCTGGTCACCTCCTCTGATTTGGTGACGTGGACCAATGAGACGTTGAGCGTCACCTATCCCGCCCTCGGCCAGATCACCGATAGCACCACGCCCCGTGATGCGATGGTCCTCGAAGACGGCGGCGTCTATTACAAGTACGTCACCAGCGTCGACCCGTCGGCGGGCAACCAGAACGTCGTGGATGTGCTGCGGTCGACTGATTTGATCAACTGGGCCTATGTCGGCCATGCGCTCACTTTGAGCGGCGACGCCCCCAAGACGACGTGGTCGACCGCGGAGTCGCCGTTCGTCGTGAAATACAGCGGGTCCTACTACCTGTTCGTCACGGTGACCGACACCAACGCCGACAACGACAACTACCACCAGACGCTGGTCTTCCGATCGGACAGCCCGACGGACTTCGGCGACTTCAACGGCGACAAGGTCAACCCTCAAGACGCGCACCTCGTAACCGAGCTGCCCGTGCACGCGCCCGAAGTGGTCCTAGACCCCGCCAACAACAGGTGGTACATCACCACCACCGGCTGGGAAACCCGCCAGCTGTACACCCAAGCCGCGGACGGGGTGGCGATCATCGAGATGGAATGGATCACCGCGCCCGCCAACGAGACCCCGATCTCCAACGCCGGCTGGACACTCCACAACGCGTCCAGCCACCACAGGGACCACCCGGGTTCGCACGCCTTCGACCGCGACCCCACCACCTACTGGGAATCGGGCAGCGGCAGCCAACCCCACACACTCGACATCAACCTGGGCGCTGTCTATGACATGAACGGCCTCGTCTATGTGCCCGAGCCCCACGGCGACAACGGCGGCGTCAACGGGGCAATCACCACATACAGGCTCTATGTCAGCGCCGACGGGACGAACTGGGGCGACCCGGCAGCGTCCTCCGGCACGTTCGACAACTCCATCATCGACAACAACGCCCGCAAACTCGTGACCTTCCCCACGGCACAGGGCCAATACATCCGATTCGAATCCACCGCCGCCGCAGGCGGAACCATCTCCCGCATACAAGACCTGGGAATACTGGGCAGCAGCCCAAATCCACAGATCACCACGGATGCTTTCTTGTCGGCGCCCGAGGGCGTCAGCGAGGTGGCGACGCTGGAGGCGATGGACAGTGACCCGAATGCGTCTTTGACGTGGTCGCTGGCCGGCGGTGCTGATCGAAGCCTCTTCGCGCTGACAGCGGCCGGGGTGTTGTCGTTCGCCTCGGCGCAGGACTTTGAGAATCCCGGCGACTCGGATGCTGACGGGGTCTATGAGGTCTTGGTGAGCGTGAGCAACGGAACCGACTCCACCACCGCGCACTTGGCGGTCACGGTGACCAACGTGGCCGAGCTGACCAGCATTTCGGGAAAGGCGGCAGTGACTCACCCCGAGAACTGGCCAGGTCGTGTGGCAACGTATTCGGCGTCGTCGAGCGCGGACGCCGCCATGATTTCGTGGCGGCTGTCGGGGGCGGACGCATCGCATTTCAGCATCGACGATCCCGGCGGCGCGCTCCGGTTCAGCTTGGCCCCGCTCAGCGGCCACCTGTTCTCGTCGCCGCCGGACTACAACGCTCCTGTCGACGGCGACGGTGACGGCGTCTACGAGGTGACGGTGCATGCCGAGGCCAACGGTGCTTCGAAGTCGCTGAGCGTAGAGGTCACTGTCGGCGACGAGCCCGAGCCGGGCACCCTCACGCTGTCGACGACGCGGCCCGCCCTCGGCGGCACCCTGACCGCGACGCTGGAAGATCCTGACGGCGTCACCGGCGCAGTCAGCTACCTGTGGGAGCGTTCGGTGGGCCGCGGCCGCTGGGAGGCGCTGGCCGGAACCGCGGCCACCCATGTGGCCGGCGCAGCCGACGCCGGACGATTCCTGCGGGTCACCGCGACCTATGACGACGGCCGCACCAGCAGCAACCGCGCGACAGCCGAAACCAAAGAGGTCGTCACCGCGGAGCTGCTGAGCGCGCTGTCGGTGTCGACCGACGACTCGGGCGCCAACCCGAGCCATGTGCTGAAGCCCTCCTTCGACCCGGCTGTGCTGCACTACAGCATCGGGTGCGCCGCCGACGGCGACACCATGGCCATCACCCCGACGGCGGCAGCGGGCGTGCGGCTGTCGATCGACGGCACACAGGTCGCCTCCGGCGGAACCCGCAACGTCGCCGTCGATGACGCAAATGCCGAGGTCCGCATCACGCTGGCGAGCGCAAGCGGCGCCGCCACCGACTACTTCGTGCGGTGCGCGCTCGGGGACCTGCTCAACGCCACCGTCGAGACCGCTGCGGGAGCGACTGGCGTGATCGAGGATCTGATCCTGATCGGAGGCTGCCAGCGGATCGCCATCATCGACCCGAACGGCGCCACCAGGTGGTACATCAGCGACGGCGCAAGAAGATGCGGATACTTCCGCGCCGCCTGGGTCAGCGCCGCCGACGAGTACCGGTACCTGTACTCGTCGGGGACGGTTGCCACCACCAAATGGCATGTCCTGGACGAGAACCTCGAGGAATTGGCCCAGATCAGGACGGTGTCACCGCTGAAGGCCACCGACTACCACGACGCGCTGATCCTCGACGACGGCAACTACGTGCTCATCGCCTATGAGCCTGCGGTGCGCGACCTCAGCGGGTTCACGTTCGGCGGCCTCACCGACGATGGCGACTTCACCCACACCTTCGGCGCCTCGGAGCCTGTCCAGGACTCTGTCATCCAGATCCGCACCCCGCAGGGCGCGTCGCAGTTCCTGTGGAACTCTTGGGACGGGATCCCGTTTGAGGACTGCAAGCCCAACATGCCTCCCCATTCGCGGTGGGTGGACTGGGCGCACATCAACACCGTGCAGATGATCGACGGCGACATCGTGGCGTCGTTTCGGGGTTGCAACCAGGTGCTGCGGATCGATCCCGACATGGATGGGGCGCACAAGGTGGTGTGGCGCGTGGGGCTCACCACCTTGAGCGACGAGCAGTGGGAGGCCGCGGGCAAGGGCCCGCCGCCGCTGAGCTTCGTCGGCGACGAGGAGGGGCAGTTCTGCGGCCAGCACGGATCGTCGCTGTTGCCCGGCGAGCGCCTCTTGCTGTTCGACAACGGAGTGGAGTGCATGCCCGACCCATACACCGATGTCCAGCTCGTGGATCGGACCGGCGCGTACAGCCGCGCCGTGGAGTACGCGCTGGACCACGACAGCGGCGAGGCGGTCTTCATGCGGGACCACTCCCTGGGAGGCACACGCTCGCGGGCCGGGCAGTTCCACGGTCACGCCGAAGCACTCGAGAACGGAGACTGGCTGGTCAGCTGGGGAAGCTGGATCCCCTGCTACAGCAGTGCGGGCCCGTGTCCAACCTGGCCACCGTCATCAAAGCCGAACAAGTCCATCACCCAGGTCGACCCCAACACCGGCGAGGAGTTGCTCTCGATCACGATCCCCGGTCGGTTCAACTCACAGCGGGCCATGCCGCTGTCGCCGGCGGTTCTGGCGGATGCGGCCGCGCCGCTTCAGGCCGCTGTCGTCGACGGCGCCCACACCTCGACCCGCCACGATGGCCCTTCGGACCGTCCCACCGTGGCGGTGGCGTTCAACCGGCCGGTGGCGGACTTCACCGCCACCTCGTCGGTCTCGATCGTCGGCGCGACGGTCGAATCAATTGAGCCCTTGGTGGAGGCCGGCCTGCCGGCGCATGCCTATCGGTTCACCCTGGTTCCCACCGGCGACGCCATCACCTTCAGCCTTCTCGCCGACCAGGACTGCACCGGCAGCGACCCCGCCGGAGTGTGCACGGCCGACGGCACCCGGCTCACCGACGTTCCCGCCGCGGCGCACACCATCTTGCCTTACATCCAGCCTCCAGAATTCGCCGCCGCCAGCACCACCCGCAGTGTTGCGGAGAACACGGCGCCGGGAGCCGGTCTCGGCGGAGCGGTCGCGGCCAGCTCGACACACCTCTACACGCTGACGTACTCCAAGTCGGGCGCCGACGCCGACGCATTCACGCTCGACGAGGCCACCGGGCAATTGTCCACCCTCGCCTCGTTGGACTACGAGGACAAACCCACCTACCGGTTCACGCTGTCGGTCACCGACGGCATCAACCGCAGCGGCGACACAGACGACAGCACCGACGACTCGATTGCAGTGACGATCAGTGTCACCGATGTGGACGAGCCCGGCGCGGTGAGTCTGTCCACCCTGCTCCCGCGTGCGGGTACAGCGCTGTCGGCGTCGCTGGCTGATGATGACGGTCCGTCGGGCGTGTCGTGGCAGTGGCAGCGTCTCAGCACAGGCTGGGGCGACATCGCCGGTGCCGTAGGGGCGTCCTACACGCCGGTCGACGACGATGTGGGGCATGCGCTGCGTGTGGTGGCGTCCTATGTCGACGGGTCGTTCGGGGCCGAGCGGGTCACGTCGTCGGCTACGCAGGCCACTCGCGACCGTGCTCCTGTCAACAACCCAATCGGCGGCCCGGGACCCCCCCCCGGCCCCATAATCCCAGACGACACTGACCCCGACGACGACGAAACCGGCGGAAACGGAGACGACACCGACACCGACGTCGAGTTCGCCGACGTGCCCGAGTCGAACCCCCACACCGCCAGCATCGACGCGCTACGCGCCGCCGGCATCACCCAAGGCTGCTCACAAGAACCGCCGCGGTACTGCCCCAACCGGCCCGTCACCCGAGCAGAGATGGCGACCTTCCTCACCCGCGCCCTCAACCTGACAACCCCCAACAACGGAGCCGGATTCGCCGACGTGCCCGAGTCGAACCCCCACACCGCCAGCATCGACGCGCTACGCGCCGCAGGCATCACAGCAGGCTGCTCACAACAGCCGCTGCGATACTGCCCCAACCGGCCCGTCACCCGAGCAGAGATGGCAACCTTCCTCACCCGCGCCCTCAACCTGACATGAGGGCTGCCGTCCATCTTCATCCAATCAGAAGCGTGACTGCCGTCCAATAAGTATAACAAGAGCCATCCGATCTGTAGCATACAGATCATCCAATCGGTATCGTTGCCTGCTATGGACAGGTACATCGCCAGAATCGTCGATGACGAACTCGGCGAACTGGTCGCCGGGCTGCCCGCGATTTCCATCGAGGGTCCGAGGGCCGTGGGCAAGACTGAGACTGCGCTGCGCCGAGCCCGGACCGTTCATCGCCTAGACGATGCCAGGCATCAGGAAATCCTGCGAGCCGAGCCCGAGCGGCTCGTCGCCGGCGAGCCCCCGATCCTGATCGACGAGTGGCAGCGGATGCCGTACTCCTGGGACCTGGTCCGGCGCGCCGTGGACCGCGATCCCGCAGCCGGGCGATTCCTGCTGACCGGCTCGGCCGCACCGGCGGAGGCCCCGACCCACTCGGGCGCAGGACGGATCGTCACCGTCAGGATGCGGCCCCTGTCTCTGGCAGAACGCGGCACAGGACGCGCCACCGTCGCCCTCTCAGGCCTGCTCAGCGGCAGGCGTCCCCCGCTGGAGGGCAGCTCGGATCTGCGACTGGCCGACTATGCCGACGAGATCGTCCGGTCGGGTTTTCCCGCGATGCGAACCCTCTCGCCCCGCCTGCTCGGAGTCCAGCTCGACGGCTACGTCGATCGCATCGTCGAACACGACTTCGACGACCTCGGCCGAAACGTTCGCGACCGTCGAGCGCTGCGGAGCTGGCTGACCGCGTTCGCGGCCGCGACCTCCACCTCGGCGTCCTACGCCACGATCCGGGATGCCGCCACGCCGGGGGAGCCGGACAAGCCGGCCAGGTCGACGACGATCGCCTACCGCCGCGTCCTCGAACAGCTCTGGATGATCGAGGAAGTGCCGGCCTGGCTCCCGACCAGCAACCGGCTCACCCGCCTGGCCGCCTCCCCCGTGCACCAGTTGGCCGATCCCGCCCTGGCCGCGCGCCTGCTCGGCGTCGATGCGGGCGCCCTCGTCGACGGAGCCGACGCCGGTCCCGCCATGCCCCGCGACGGCACGCTGCTCGGCGCCCTCTTCGAGTCTCTCGTAACGCTCTCGGTGCGGGTCTACGCGCAGGCCAACGAGGCCCGCGTATCGCACCTGCGGACCCGGGCCGGAGAGCGCGAGATCGACCTGATCGTGGAGAGGGCCGACGGCCGGGTCGTGGCGCTCGAAGTGAAGCTCTCAGCCCTCATCGACGACAACGACGTGAGACACCTCCACTGGCTCGCCGGCCGGATCGGCCCCAACCTGCTCGACGCCGCGGTCATCACCACCGGCCAGCAGGCCTACCGCCGCCACGACGGCATAGGCGTCATTCCCGCAGCCCTCCTCACGGCCTGAGCCAAGCCCGCCCCCGGCGGCGCTTGCGCAGCGCCGCGATGTCGTAGTCGCTGGTCTCGACCTCCTCGGCGATGGCATCGAGATCAGAATCGGTGAGGATGTGGCCAGACGCAGTCCTTCTTGCAGTCATGGCGAATCGCCTCTCACCAGGAGCGCGTGGAACGCTGGGCGCAGCGGCCTTGTACCGTTGTGTATTACAGCAACCAACGGGTTCTCTTCACCACACCCTCAGCGGATCTGTCATTCGCGTGGCTTGCTCAATTGCTTGACGATCCGCCTGGCCAGTCGTTCATTGATCTCGTTGTGACGCGGCACCGCCTGATACGCGCCGGTCTCGGGATTGCGATACCAATCGTGCTTTGAGCCGTGCCGAACAAAGACGGCCCAGTCGCATGGATCCGCCTGATGAGCTCGACCCGCTTCACGCCAGCGTGAGATCGGCGACGCGGCGCACTCCAGGCAACTCACCGCTCGTCAGATCCGCGTGGAGATCGCGAAGATGCTCCTCGAGGTCTTCCACCGTCTCGCCTTGCGTCCAATAGTCGGGGAACTCCTCAAGGTAGCCGAGCCAGCACTCGCCCTCTTGCCAGTAGACCATCTTCGTGGTGCGCATGCCCACATCTCCCGCTGACTGCCTGCGTTCAACCTACCGCCCAGGACAGCACAGACCCATGCCGCAGGCAACAACGTCCATGGCGACAGCCAGGCCAACGGCACAAGTCTTTGCCCGGAATATCGAGCAGGTCAGAACAATCTCTGGCCTGGTCGTGGCACCCCGTACGGGTATTGGTGGCCCTTTGTGCCGTCATGTGCCACTGGGTGCCATTGTGATCCATGACTAGCAGGTCAAAGCGTGAATTCGGCCCCTCACGAGCCGGCGGTTTGTACCGCCGTGTACCGGCTTGTACCACCCATTGCCACCCAAGAAGCAATAACGGAGAGGATACTGGTGGACCGTCCCAGGACGCTCGCCGCCGCCTTCGTGAAGGGAACCAGGATTCGTTGAGTCCGTTCACGCGTGTTGTGCCTGCTCAGCTTGTTCTAGGAATCTGCGCAGTGCCTCGCGGATGATTTCACTCGTCGTCGTGCCGTCGGTCTCAGCCCGAGCAGCGACCGCGGCTCGCAGTTCCGGATCGATGCGCACGGGCACCACTTCAGCCGGACCCGAGCCCATGGCGGGCCGGCCCCGGCGGCGCTTGCGCAGCGCCGCGATGTCGTAGTCGCTGCTCTCGACCTCCTCGGCGATGGCGTCGAGATCGGCCTCGGTGAGCATGCGGCCCGACGCGGTCTTCCTTGTGGTCATGGTGAATCGCCTCGGGTCGGCAGGAGCGCGTGGAACGCTGGGCGCAGCGGCATTGCATGAATCACCATCTCGGCGCCGCCGGCGAGTTCGAGCCAGACGATCTCCAGCAGGTTCCCAGCTCGATCGGCACCGATGGCGAGGACCCTTGGCGGGTCAGCGGCCGGCTCGAGCTCGACGACGACGAGGGCGTGTTCAAGCCCGTGCAGGATCGCGTCGCGGTCGAGGCCGTGCTTGAACGCTGAGCGATGGAACTCCACACGCAATTATTGTAACACGAAATTGTGAGCGGCGCTTCGCCAGGTCGGCGGTGTCGCCGGTGGCTGCTCCCGTTGAATGCGTCTGGGGATCTAGCTGTCGGTGTCGGAGGTCTCGGGCTTCGGGGGGCGGTAGAAGAACAGGAGTTGGGCCGCGCCGGCGCCCGCGCCGACCAGCACAGCGATCCCCAGTCCGGCCCAGTCGTAGAGGCGGTGGGCGATCTCGAGTTCGGCGTCGACAGATATCTCGCCCGGCCCGAGCATGGCGCACACGACGCTCATGGCCGATATCAGCGCCACGTATTCCCAGCCCTCGCCGGTGATCATGAACCCCTTGTGGCGGTGCACGGTCCAAAACGCCACCACCATCACACCGATGAGCCCGGCCGCGGCAACCTGGGTGATCAGGCCCAGCACCAACAGCGCGCCCACTGCCATCTCGGTGCCAGCGGCCACAGTGGCGTGGACCTTGCCCGGTCGCATCCCCATCGAGTCGAACCAGCGGCTGGTGCCAGCAAGGCGCCCGCCCCGGAACGCCTTGTTGTAGCCGTGGACGAAGATCATCATCCCCAGCGCGGCCCGCAAGATCATCAAGGCAACGTCGGGCGCCTTGGTGCCCTCGCCGACAAAGGCGTGGATCTCTCCGACGATGCCTCCACCCTCGACCTGATACTCGGTAGCGACACTCTGCGGCGTAGCGAAATCCGGCCAAGAGGGCTCATATGCGGCCGCAGCCACAACCAGGCCAATGATCGTCATCGCGGTGAGCACTCTGATGACAATGTCGGCTGTGCTCTTGTGCGCCGTCACCTCAAGCAGTGTAGGTACTCTGAAGTCAGCACCGTGTAGACCCTCCGGGCAGAAGCGGACTCTAACCTCGCTGCGCGCCGGTGGCCGGGGCCAGCGGCACCGACACTCGACCAAGAAACAGCCTTTGACCTCTGCAAATCACTTAGGGATAGGGTCACGCCAATACTTCTTGGTATCGCTTCGCAAGTTCGTATCCTCCGGTGCCCGGGGCCCAACGTCGGACCTGCCGGGTCGTGGTGGCCTCACCAGCGCCCTGAGGAGGATGCGTGCCGAATCTCCCCACAGCCGGCGGGTGTCACATGCATGCATATGCTTGAGATGGCGACTGTGCGAGACGTGGGAAGGGAGGCGACATGAGCGACGGCACCGGAATCGAGTGGACCGAGGCCACGTGGAACCCGACCACCGGCTGCGACCGCGTCTCTGCGGGGTGCGACAACTGCTACGCCCTGACCTTGTCCAGGCGCCTCAGAGCGATGGGCAACCCGAAGTACCAAAACGACGGCGACCCGAGAACCTCTGGCCCAGGTTTCGCGCTGACGCCTCATCGCTGTCAATGGCCAGTGGGATCTGCCCGGTGGCGGCCAGCAGAACTGCCCAGTGGCGGCCAGCAGAATTGCCCACTGGCGGCCAGGTGTTCTGCCCGCAGTTCAGTTGGTCAGTGGCGTCACCCCCTTTCCGGCGGTGGCTTGGGTGAGGCGGATACTGTCGCCGGCGGTGGGGCCGGTCGACGGTGGCGTTGGCGATGGTCTTGGGCATGAACTCGTCGAAGCCGGCGGGGTGAAGGTTGCTCGACAGCGCGATGGAGCGTTTCTCGTAAGCGGCGCCGACGACGCGGTAGAGCGCCTCGGCGGTGTCGGTGGTGACCGGGAGCAGGCCGATGTCGTCGATCACGATGACGTCGGCTCGCATGATGCGTTTGATGGCTTTGGCTGCGATGTCGTCGGCGCTGTGGCGGCGCACGAGCGCTCCGAGGTGCTCGAGGCTGAACCACGACACCTTGTGGCCGGCGTCGACCGCGGCGTGGCCGAGCGCTTCACAGAAGTGTGGGTCTTGCCGGTTCCTGATGGTCCGCACACGACGAGGTTCTCGTGACGTTGGATCCACTCCAGGGCGCGCAGCGCCCGTTGGGTGGGCGCGGGAATCGAGCTGACGGTCTCGTCCCAGGCGTCGAAGGTCTTGGCCGGTGGGGAACCCGGCCGCTTTGCGCCGGGCCCGCACAGAGGACGATTGACGGCCGGCGAGCTCCTCGGTGAGCAGCGGCCGCATCGCTTCAGCCGGTTCCCAGCGCTGAGCTTTGGCGATGGCCAGCAGGTCCGGTGCCGCGGCGCGCATGTGGGACAGGCGCAGAGTGCGCAACAAGTCGACGACCTCGTCAATCGATGAGGTCGTGGTCACTGGTTGGTGTGCCGACGCGGTGGTCTTGATCTGGCTTACCGCCCGCGAGAAGGGACTCGTGTAGCCCATCGGGCCACGCCGGTCGCGGTACGACACGTAGCGGAGTCCGTCGGCGTCAGTGCGGATCTGCCCACGCGGTTCAGAGTTGGAGGGCTGGCGGTCGGCGCGCGCTGCGGCGGACCCGCGGACGTTCGCTTGCGTCTAGCCTTTCGGCGTGTTGACGCTTCCGCAGCTTGAACGGCACCTGTTCGCGGCGGCGGACATCTTGCGCGGCAAGATGGATGCGTCGGAGTTCAAGGAGTACATCTTCGGTGCGCTGTTCTTGAAGCGGGCCAGCGACGTGTTCGACGAGGAGCGCCAGCGGGTGGTGGCGGATCAGCTTGCGAAGGGGCGTTCTGAGGCTGAGGCCGAGCAGCGGGCCGAGGATCGCGACTTCTATTCCGAAGCGTTCTTCGTGCCCGAACTGGCCCGGTGGTCGTGCCTGCGCGACGACGTTCACCATCAGGTGGGCGACGGGCTGAACAAGGCGCTGGCAGCGCTGGAGGAGGCCAACGAGTCACTGGAGGGGGTGTTGCAGCACATCGACTTCAACCGGCGGGTCGGCAACACGACGGTGTCGGACAAGAAGTGGCGCGACCTGATCATGCACTTCTCGAAGTATCGGTTGCGCAACTCCGATTTCGAGTTCCCCGACCTGTTGGGCGCCGCCTATGAGTACTTGGTGAGGGACTTCGCGGACTCAGCGGGCAAGAAGGGCGGCGAGTTCTACACACCCCGGCCGGTGGTGCAGCTCATGGTGCGCCTGTTAGACCCCCAGGAGGGCATGTCGGTGTACGACCCGTGCTCGGGCTCGGGCGGCATGTTGATCTATGCCCGCAACCATGTGGCCGACAACGGCGGCAACGCCGACAACCTGCGCCTCGCCGGCCAGGAGAACAACGGCACCACCTGGTCGATCTCGAAGATGAACATGCTGCTGCACGGCATCCGCGACGCCGACCTGCGCAACGAGGACACCCTCGCCAGCCCCGAACACGTCCGCGACGGCGAACTGGAGCGCTTCGACCGGGTGATCACCAACCCGCCGTTCAGCCAGAACTACGACCGGGCCGGCCTCGCTCATCCCCAGCGGTTCGTGTACGGCTACACCCCCGAAGGGGGCAAGAAGGCGGACTTGATGTTCCTGCAGCACATGCTGGCCGTGCTCAAACCGAATGGGATCGTTGCCACCGTCATGCCCCACGGCGTGCTGTTCCGCGGCGCCACGGAAGCAACCATTCGTCGAGGCATCATCGAGGACGACCTGCTCGACACCGTCATCGGACTGGGTCCCAACCTGTTCTATGGCACAGGCATCCCCGCAGCAATCCTGATACTGCGGGCCAAGGGATCCAAGCCGCCCGAGCGACGCGGCCGGGTGCTGTTCATCAACGCCGACCGCGACTACCGCGAGGGCCGAGCCCAGAACCACCTGCGCCCCCGAGATGAGCAGAAGATCACCGCCGCCTACCGGGACTTCGCCGACATCGACGGCTTCGCCAAAGTCGTCACCATCGACGAGTTGGCCGACAACGACTTCAACTGCAACATCCGCCGCTACGCCGACAACTCGCCGCCCCCGGAGCCCCAGGACGTGCGAGCCCATCTCCACGGCGGCGTGCCCATGTCCGAGATCGAAGGCGCCAAGGATCTGCTGGACCCCGCAGGCCTCAACGCGCTCGAGATCCTGTTTGCCGACCGGGGCAATGGCTACGCCGACTGGTGCCACAACATCGCCTCCGCTGAGGGTCCAGAGGCCGCGCACGGCGCTATCGACTACGCGGTATCTCAGCGTGCAGCCGCAAGCCCGTGGCCTCAATGGTGGGACGACACCGTAGAACCCATGCTGCTCTCGCTGCCCGGCCAACGCAGCTTCGTCGGCTTGCGCCAGCAACTCGTCGACAACTTGGCGGCCTGCATGGCTCCGGCTGGCATGGATCGCTTTGACGCCGCCGGCATGGCTGCCACTTGGTGGCAAGACAGCTTCCACGAGCTTCAGACGGCGGCCAACCGCGGATGGAAGGCAGTGATCGAAGCCTGGCCTACCACCGCCGAGGCCAGCCAGGACGACAAGAACGCCCCCGACCTAGCCGACCAGATCGCCATCAAGTTCCTCGCCGGGCCGCAGTTGGCCAATCGGGACGAACTTGCAGCCGCCCTCGCCAGCCTCGACGCCGATATCAAGACTGCCGAGTCCATCGACGACGAAGACGACGGCCGGCCCAGCCAGACCGAGATCAAGAGGATGAAATCGGAGCGCACCAAGGTCAAGAAGAAGCTCAAGGCCCTGGACACCTCACTGCTAGCCACGGCCCGTCAGACTCTCGACGACATGCCACCATCCGAAGCCCCCGCCCAAGCCATCGGCGTTCTCCGAACTCGGATCGAGAATCTAGTGGCCGACCACTTCGCCACCGTAGAGCGCAGCACACTCACGTGGTACGACAAGCTCGTCAACAAGTACGGCACCACCCTACGCGAACTCAAAGCCGAGCAGGAAATCGCCGCTGCATGCCTTGAGAAACACTTCATGAGGCTGGGTTATGGCTGATTGGCGCGAGTGCCGACTCGGAGACCTTGGGACTGTCATCGGAGGCGGAACGCCCTCTCGCGAGAAGACCGAATACTGGGACGGGGACATACCGTGGATAACTCCCGGCGAACTCACAGGTAGGCGTAACAAGTACGTTTTTGAGACTCAGAACTGTATAAGCGAACTCGGCCTTCACGCCTCTGGTGCACAGTTGTTGCCCGAGGGTTCGCTCCTAGTGACGAGTCGCGCCACTATCGGATCGAGTGCCTTGACGGCCAAGCCCATGGCAACGAATCAAGGGTTCAAGAACCTGGTTCCGAATGCGGACGTTGATCCTTCCTTCCTATTCCATCTGAGCCGAACACTTGGCCGCGAGATGAAGAGGCGTGCTTCGGGCACAACGTTCTTGGAAATCTCACGACGAGAGTTCGAGCGTATCGTGGTCTGGATTCCGACGTTGGAGGAGCAGCGGAGGATCGCAGAGATCCTCGACATGACCGACAAGGCCATCCGAGCCACAGAACGCATCATCGCAAAACTCCGATTGCAACTGTGCGGCGTTAAGCATGACCTCCTCATGGCCCGGCACGACTGGGAGCACGGGCCCGCCTGCAGGCTGCTAGCCGTGATCGATTCCGGCAAGAGTCCGGTTGCTGAGGAACGATCACCAGGGCCTGCCGAGTGGGGGGTGCTCAAGGTATCCGCTGTACATCCTGAAGGATTCCGACCAGACGAAGCAAAGGTTGTGTCGTCGTCGCTGGTGCGCAAACACGACGAAGTTCACGATGGCGATGTCTTGATGACTCGGGCCAACACGACAGCACTCGTCGGAGCGTGCTGTTACGTAGAAGACCCTCCGCCCCGTCTTCAGTTGTCTGACAAGACCCTCCGGTTAGTTCCAAATTCTAGGGTGCGCCCGATGTTCCTTGCTCTACTTCTCCAGTCTCCGAACGTTCGGGCACAGATTGAGCGAGATGGCACTGGAACTAGCGGCGGCATGAAGAACATCAGTCAGAAGGAGATTCGTAGTCTCATCGTGTCGTGGCCCGATCTGCAGACGCAGGATCAGATCCTCTCGAGTCTGGCTGTGACGACACACCAGCTACGGACGGAACTCAAGTCTCTCAAGAAGCTCCAAGGAATTCGTTCTGGACTCGCTGACGATCTGCTGTTGGGTAGCGTAAAGGTCGCGGCGGGAGCAGGTGAAACGGCCGCTGCTGGAGCGCGACCGTGCTGGCCATCGCGGTTGCTGTAACGAACTTCGGGAGCAGCGTGGGGCTGGTAGCCGATTCAGGGGAGAGCCGTGGCCCAGCCTGTTGACGCCCGATGCTCAGCGCGAGACGCTGACGATTGAGGATGTCCGGGCCAGTGTTGGCAAGGATCCTGCTTCTGGGAGCCAGCGACATGGCCAATCGCTACTACAGCAGCGAAGAGTTCCTTGCCGCGCTCGACGCGCCCCGAGACCGCGCCAACAGCGGTTCGCGTACGTGGGCAAGTGCTCAGTCGGCGCCAACGCCAACTGTCCGTCCGCGACTTCGACCTATCTATTTCGGACTCGCCAAGCAGGACGGGCTCATGGCTCAGAGCCTCGTAGCAGGACCGAGGCCTGATATGCTCACTTGGCCATTAGGCGGCGGATCGCCTGGCACCGGTGACGGCTGAGGAGACGGGTCATGGCTAGGGCAGGCAGGGCACAACGAGAATCCCGCAATGTGCGGGGAGGCCAGACCCCCGTGCCGGTGGTAGACAAACTGTCGGCGGATCAGATCCCGCCGCCGCCGCCGCTGGCTGACTCACCCAAGCCGGACGCTCCAGCTGCCAAGGAGTAGCTCAAGTGGGCGGCGCGGCGGGTGCCGCCCTCGTACTGGCACTCGTTCTAGCGCCAGGTCTGGCATACCGGGTCGGCCGGGAGCGGCGGCTGCCTGAGCGCAAGCGGCGCGGAGCCGCGGACAGCGCTTCGCTGTTGGTGGCCGGTGCTAGCTCGACAGCCTTGGCCTTGTGGGGTTTCGCCGCGCTGAGGGGCCTGATGCCGACCCATACACCCGACGTAGGCCAACTGATGGGCGCTCCAAGAGACTACATCGCCGAGCAGTTGCCATATGTGGCCGCTTGGGCGACGGGCATCTATGCCGTGGCGTTTGCCCTTGCGGCCGCAGAGGGTCGCCTAGGACTCCTGGCTCGTCTGGCGGCTCTATCGCGTCTTGGTGGTCGCCTTGGCGGCATCAGCCACGAGTCGGCGTGGTGGCTGGCGTTCAAGCCCGACCATGCGGAGGGTCCCGGTGATGATCCGCCAGTAGGTAGCGCGACGTTTGTTTGGTGTGCATTGACCGATGGGGACTATTTGGGCGGCCAGCTGCAGTTCTTCAACAGCGATACCACGGAGAACCTCGACCGGGACCTGCTACTGCGATCCCCGATTCGCTATCTGGCCGCCGCCCCCAATGGGACTGGACCCTCACAGGCCACCGAACTGGTACATGTGTCGTCAGCAGTCATCAGCGCTTCACGCATCAGGTACCTGACTGTAAGCCACCTGCCCGTCACGGCATCAGATGAGAATCGGCTGGAATGAGGCGCTGCAAGCTCGCCTCCCACAGGTCGTGAGCTCGCGTGAGGAGGCAGAGCGGCGGAGCACATTCCCGGGGCGGCCGAGTTGTGTGCTCCCCTCAGCCCAAGATCTGGTGCGTCCCGATAGACGAAACGCGGGATCCGATCTGGGCGGTTGTCGAGTGAGAGCCGGACCTGAGTGGGAGCAGGTAGAGCGCCCCCTGCTGCACCAGTTGTTCTCGCTGGGATGGGAGACGCTGATCTGGTCGGAGCGGCAGTCAGACGGTGTTGACTTCCGGTCGTCGGGTCGGGATGTGCTTCTGGAGCGTCGGCTCCGGTCAGCGTTGGTGGAGATCAATCGTGGCCCTGATGGCGAGCCGTGGCTTGATGAGGGTCGGATCGGTTCGGCGGTGGCGGAGCTGCGGTCGATGCCGGCGGGAGCGAAGCTGCTGGAGGCGAACCGGCGCTCGACCGAGCTGCTGTTGGGTGGGGTGACGGTCGCCGGACTCGACGGGTGGGACGGGGGCCGCGATCAGACCATCGACTACATCGATTGGGACAACTGGGAGGTCAACGAGTTCTTGGCGGTGTCACAGTTCGCTGTGGCCACGCCGGGGCAGGCACCCAACATCCGGCCTGACGTGACGCTGTTCGTCAACGGGATCCCGCTGGTAGTGATCGAGGCCAAGCCGTCCGGCTCGGCCAGCGCCATCGTCGATGCCATAGATCAGCTCCGCCGCTACGCCAACCAGCGCGGCGGGGAGGCGGCTGAGGGAGCAGAGCAACTGTTCTGGACGAACCAACTCACCGTCGCCACCACCGGCGAGCGTGCCGAGGCGGCAACGCTCACAGCGCTGCCGGAGCACTACATGGCCTGGAAGGATCCGTTCCCTACCACCGTTGGCGAGGTCGCCGCGTCCCTCGGAAAGCCTGCCGATGCGGTCACCCAGCAGGAGTTGCTGGCAGCCGGGATACTGGCACCGGTGCGACTGTTGGACATCGTGCGGCACTTCACGCTGTTCATGGCAACTGGCTCGGGCCGCACGGTCAAGGCGGTGGGCCGCTACCAGCAGTACCGGGGCGTGCAGCGGGCGCTGCGGCGGCTCATCGAGGGCGACACCCGCCCAGCCGACGGCCATGTGGACCGCCGGGGCGGGATCATCTGGCACACCCAGGGATCAGGCAAGAGCCTGACGATGGTGTTCCTCATCCGGACGATGCGCAGCCATCCCGACCTGCGCCGGTTCAAGGTCGTGCTGGTCACCGACCGCACCGACCTCGAACGGCAACTGCGCGACACCGCCGCGTTGACCGGCGAGACCGTCACCGTCGCCCGCAATGGCACGGAGCTGCGCGAGCAGCTCAGCCTGCCGGGGCCGGCGGTGGTGATGGCGATGATCCAGAAGTACCGCGACACACCCGACGCCAGCGACAGCGAGGGGCTGGGCGAGGAGGACACGTTCGACACGTTGAACGACTCCGGCGAGATCCTGGTGATGGTCGACGAGGCTCACCGCTCGCACGAACGGACGCTGCACGCCAACTTGATGGGAGCGCTGCCCAACGCGGCCCGCATCGGGTTCACCGGCACACCCATCATCATGGGTGGCCGCAAGAAGACGACGGAGATCTTCGGCGGCTACCTCGACACCTACACGCTGCGCCAGTCCGAGGCCGACGGCTCGACGGTGCCGATCCTCTATGAAGGCCGCACCACCGACGCCGCCGTGCGAGGCGCATCGCGGATGGACGACCTGTTCTTCCGGTGGTTCAGCGGACTCACCGAAGAACAGCGCGAGACGCTGCAGCGCAGGTACGCAACCGCCGCGCAAGTGCTGGAGGCGCCCGAGCTGATCTCGGCCAAGGCCGCGGACATCCTGCGCCACTACGTCTCCACGGTGATGCCCGGCGGGTTCAAGGGCATCATCGTCGCTACCAGCCGAGAGGCCTGCCTGCGCTACCACGACGCTTTGAACAAGGCCCGCGACGAGCTGCTCACCGAACTCGAGTCGTGGCAGCCGGACCTTGCCGACGGCCCTGCCGCGTCGCTCGACGCTGACACGTTGTTCCTGCGTGACGCCGCCAGTCGGATCGACACGATCCGGGAGTTGCGGTTCGCTCCGGTCATCTCCGACGGCACCAACGACCCGCCGCACTACCCTCAATGGACCGACAAACAGCGCCGGCAGGCCCACATCGACAGCTTCAAGCTGCCCCTCGGCACCGGCGACAACCACAGCCCGCTGGGCCTGCTGATCGTAAAGTCGATGCTGCTAACCGGCTTCGACGCGCCCCAGGCCCAGGCCATCTACCTCGACCGGATGATCCAACAGGCCGAACTGCTGCAGGCCGTCGCCCGGGTCAACCGCACAGCCCCCAACAAGCGCCACGGACTCGTCGTCGACTACTACGGCGTGTCCGCCCAGCTCACTGAGGCCCTAGCCGCTTACACCAGCGACGGCCAGATGGACCTCGACGCCGAGGCCGCGCTGCGCCCGCTGACCACCGAGATCGAGCGACTCGAACCCCAGCGCCAACGCGTCCGCCAGCTGTTCGTGGTGCGGAGCGTGGAGCCAGCCCCGACCGCCGGCTCCATCGAAGCGTGCGTCCATCTGTTGTCCGACGAGCGACTCCGAGCCGAGTTCGACGCCGCGCTGCACAAGTTCCTGGACACCTTCGACACCGTCCTGCCCCGCCCTGAAGCGCTCCCCTACGTGGAGGATGCCAGCCTCTTCGGCCAGATTCAGATCGACACCCGCCGCCGCTACCGCGACACCCCCGACGGCGACTTCGACCCCCACAAGTACAAGGAGAAGGTCCGCTCGCTGCTCGACCGCCACATCACCGCTTTGGACCTCAGCCGCAAGATCGAGCCCGTACGCATCACTGCGCCCGAGTTCGCCGAGCACATCCGCGGGATCGGCTCACATCGAGCCAAGGCATCAGAGATGGAGCACGCCGTGCGCCACCACATCCGAGAGCACCTCGGCGAGGACCCCGTCTACTACGAGAAGCTCTCCAGACGGGTCGACGAGATCCTCGACCGGCTGAAAGAGCGCTGGGAGCAGATCGCTCTCGAGTTCCAAGAACTGATCGACGAAGTCAAGGCCGGCCGTACCGACGCAGACCAGACCGGCCTCGACCCTGCCACCGAACTGCCCTTCCACAGCCTCATGGCCGAACGGGTCTCCAGCTCCGAGCCCGACACGAGCGACCGCCTCATCGGCCTCACCAGCAGCCTGGTTGCCGACATCCGACAGATGATCAGCGTCGTCAGCTTCTGGGACAACCCGACGAAACAAGACGACCTCCGCAAGACCATCAAACGCGCCCTAGACGACAGCACCCTGTTCGACTTCAACAGCCTCGACGAACTAGCCGTAGAACTGGTCGCGCTGACCAAGGCCAACCAGCACCGCCTCCGATGACCGCCACCGCACATGCCGAGGCCCAACCCGCCGTTGTGGAACGAGCTACACCCGCAGCAGGCGTCACGACCAGCGCTGAAGCCAAGCTCCACGACCTGAAGCAGTTCATCGTAGGCGACTTGGTGCTACAGGTAGCACCCCCTAGCGACCGCAACACCATCGAGATCGTCGTAGAACGCGACGCCTCGCTCACCATCAAGGCGCCGTCCACGGCAACCATCGAGCGAGCAGAGCAGTTCCTCAGGGCCAAGCGAGGCTGGATCTACCGCAAGCTCGCCGAAAAGGACGCCCTGACCGGCCCCCCGGTGGTCAAGCAGTTCGTAGAGGGTGAGGGCTTCGCCTACCTGGGTCGGAACTACCGCTTGACTCTCACTACCGGTCCAGCCACCGGCGTCCGCCTAGAAGCAGGCCGCTTCCACCTCTCCGCCGCTCAGGCTCATGAAGGCGCCGCCCTGATGCGCCGCTGGTACACCGAGACCGGCAGTCAATGGCTACAACGCCGTATCCAGCCGTGGGCAGCCCGTCTAGGCGAACAACAAGTACAGGTCGAGGTCCGCGGCCTCGGCTACCGCTGGGGCTCAGCCCGCCCCACCGATGGGCGCCAGCGCATCAACCTTCACTGGGCCACCCTCCAACTCCCTCCGACGCTCATCGACTACGTCCTAGTCCACGAGCTAGCCCACCTCCGCGAACTTAACCACACCCCAGCCTTCTGGTCCACAGTAGCCCGCCTAATGCCCGCCTATGTCCAACAGAGGTCGACTCTAGACACCATCGGTAGGACAATATGGCTCGACATCGCGGTATGACAGTCTACGACACCTGTAGTGATACACAGGTAGCCCATGTGGAGGATACAACATGTACAACCTTCTAGTACGTTACACAGCATGGAGTCAGGAAGGGAGAGATACGATCGGCTTGGAGCGTGTATTCGAAAAAACGCCTGATCACTTGATGGATCGATTCAGGCCTCATGGGATATTGGATACAGATGCCCTGAAGGAACTACCAACCCTATTCGTAACTGAGATTCGCAGTACCGATCCTAGAGTCTTTCGCCTAGGGAGAATCACATCTCTTCGCGTCCGCACCAAAGATATAGTCCTGGGCTACGAATTCGATGATGGCATCCCAGAAATGCCAACGGAAGTCTTGAATGATCATCTTGACGAATTGGACATAGAGTCAGAAAGTGAATTGTCACGCGGCCATTGGGCAATAAAAGAGGCAGACTTGTCCTCTGCATCTTTGTTCCAATCCAACTGGTCAAGAACCCAATTCGCCGAGAAATCCTATGGGAATGCTGAAGCTAGTCCTTCATCTGCATCAAGCCAGAACAGTACGTCTCCGGACCCTACATCCAGACGTATCCTTCTGTCACACGCGGACTCTGATAGCGCGATGGCCAGCAGCCTAGCTCGACTCATTGAGATATCCTGCGGTCTTCAGCGAGCACAGATACTATGTACATCCTCACCTGCATACGGCCTTCGCGCAGGTGAGGAGTGGATAGATGCTCTTCGTAGCGTGATTCGTGATGGAGACCTCATCGTGTTCCTGATAAGCGAGGCCTTCCTGGCGAGTGACTTCTGCGGATTTGAGTTGGGCGCTGCATGGATTGTGAAGGACGAGAGACAACGGTTTCCGATGCTACTTCCGAGAGTTGAAGCATCTCGATTGAATGCTCTACCCGGATCTTGGCACTGTCCAACCATATCGGAGGAAGCACTGGCATCGCTGGTAGATCGCGTTGTCGAGCTATGTGAACTGAAACCGCCACCGGCTTCGGACGTCACGATAGAAGTTCAGGCATTCATGAGCGATCATCTGAGGTGATGATGGAGATGAACCGGTCATGCCTCTTGGTGACGGCGGGGTATTCTGCGATCATCACGGATACTGCCTCGGATAATGGGCTGGGGACACCCACACACACCCGCTACGGCACAACGCGCCCCGACACGCCCAACACCCCCCACACGCCCGCCGACACGCACGCCACCGCACCCAACCCAACCCCCAAGCCCCACCACAACAGACCTACTGAAAGATCTGGGCTAGACCACCGGGACATCTTCAGAGCATGAACACCGCAGACAAAGTGCTGTCTCGCTGCCTGTCGATAGACCTTGAAGTCTCCTCCCGGGACGGCCACATCCACGCGTTGGCAGGTGTGCGCGCCGATACGGGCCGAAGCGTGACATGGACGCTCAAGGCCAGCGGCGATGACCAGGCTGACGGGCGCGTCACCTTCCTGGATGGTGATGTGGCTGCATCCGTCGAGGACCGCTGCTCGGTCGATGAGGCGCTCGCTGCGCTGGACGGGCTGGCTGAGGGTGCTGACTTTGTGGTCGGTCACAACATCATCAAGTTCGACCTTCCCCATCTGCAAGCCGTCGCTCCCGGGCTGGAGCTTCTGGCAATGCCGGTGGTGGACACGCTGTGGCTGAACCCGCTGGCGTTCCCTGCCAACCCGTACCACCATCTCGTCAAGCACTACAAGGACGCGCCGCTCAAACGCGCCCAGCGCAACGATCCGTACCTAGACGCCCAGTTGGCGCTGCAGGTGTTCAACGACCAGCAGCACAAGCTGGCAGTGACGCCGCCGGAGATGGTGACGGCTTGGCACTGGCTGACCACTGGCCCCGCCACAGCCGGCTTCGACCTGTTCTTCTCAGCGTTGCGCGGCTCGCGGCGGCCCGAGATCGCCGAAGCACGGGAGGCGATCCGCGCCGGCATGAAGGACTCATGCCGGTCGCAGATGAACCGGGCGGTGGCGGACGCAGCAGAGCACGGCTGGGCGCTGGCCTACGCGCTGGCGTGGCTGTCGGTATCAGGGGGCAGTTCCGTGATGCCTCCCTGGGTGCGGCATCAGTTCCCTGCGGCCGGGCGGCTCGTGAGGCGCCTGCGCGACGAAGCCTGCAGCGAGCACAGCTGCGGGTGGTGCCGCAGCTACCACAACCCCACATCGGAACTCAAGCGCCTGTTCGGGTTCGAGGCGTTCAGGCCAGAACCCAAAGACCCCGAGTCGGGCAAGCCGATGCAGCAGGCGATCGTCGAGGCGGCGATGAAGAGCCAAGATGTGCTGGCGATCCTGCCGACGGGCATAGGCAAGTCGCTGTGCTATCAGATACCGGCTCTGTCGCGCTACTACAAGACGGGCGCGTTGACGGTGGTGCTGTCGCCGCTGGTGGCGCTCATGGCCGATCAGGCGGCGGGCCTGAAGAGTCACGGCATCACGTCTTGTGTCACCGTCAACGGGCTGTTGTCGATGCCTGAGCGGGCCGAGGCGCTAGAGCAGGTCAGGCTCGGCGATGCCGCGATCTTGTTGATCTCTCCCGAGCAGCTCCGCAGTGTGTCGGTAAGGAGCGCGTTGCAACAGCGCGAGATCGGCGCCTGGGTGCTCGACGAGGCCCACTGCCTGTCCAAGTGGGGTCACGACTTCCGTCCCGATTACCGCTATGTGGGGCGGTTCATCAGCGAGAGGGCCGGCAGCGAGCGCACCCCGCCGGTGCTGTGTTTGACGGCGACAGCCAAACCAGAGGTCAAGACCGAGATCTGTGAGTACTTCAAGCGGCACCTGGGCATCGACATGAGGGTGTTCGACGGCGGCAGCCGTCGCACCAACCTGGATTTCGTCGTAGTCCCGACATCAGAGCCCGCCAAGTACCAAGACATCTACTCGACGCTGACCCACCACCTGCCTCCGCACACACCCGGCGGAGCGATCGTGTACTGCGCGACGCGGCGGCGCACCGAACAGGTGGCCGAGTTCCTGCAAGCCAACGGAGTCGAGGCCGACCGCTTCCATGCCGGCCTGCCGCCCGAGGAGAAGAAGACCATTCAGCAGCGCTTCATCGCAGGCGAACTGCGGGCCATCGCCGCCACCAACGCTTTCGGGATGGGCATCGACAAGCCTGACGTGCGGCTGGTGATCCACGCCGACATCCCGTCGTCGTTGGAGAACTACCTGCAGGAAGCAGGCCGCGCCGGGCGAGACCAGCAGCAAGCACACTGCGTGTTGCTGTACACCAACGACGATGTGGAACGCCAGTTCGGGATGTCGGCGCGGTCGCGTCTCACCCGGCGAGAGATACACGGCGTGCTGCGGGCGCTGAGGGCGCTGGACCGCCGCAGCGGCCGCCGCGGCGAGGTGGTGGCCTCCCCCGGCGAGATCCTCACAGAAGACGAAGCCGACGACTTCAGACGCGACTCGACCACAGACGACACCCGGGTGCGCACCGCGGTCGCATGGCTAGAGGAAGCGAGATTGCTGACCCGCGAAGAGAACCGGGTGAAGATATTCCCGTCGTCGCTTCGCGTGGCTTCAGTCCTAGAGGTAAAGAACAAACTCGCCGACCACAACCTCGGAGCCCGTTACCACGATGCGCTAGTGGCCGTCGTGGAGACGCTCATCAACGCGGACCCCGACGAGGGCATCTCCACCGACGCGCTCATGGAGGTCTCCGGCCTGCCCCCGGACCGCATCACGGCCGCGCTCAACGACCTCGAACGGCTCGGTCTTGCCAGCAACGACACCGTGATGACGGCGTTCGTGCATGCGGGTGTGCGCCGCCCCTCCCGCAGCCGCCTCAAGACAGCAGCAGACATGGAGCAGCGGCTCATCGAGATGATGCGCGAACTCGCCCCCGACATGGACGAGGGCGAGCAGGCTCCTTTGAACCTGCGAATCGCCGCGCAGGGCCTCAAAGACTCCGGATTCCCCGACGCACGCCCCGAGCATGTGACCCGCACGCTGGAGGGCATCGCCCGAGACGGCCGCGGCGTCGGCGGCTCAGGCGGCAGCGTCGCGGTGCGCAAGCACGCCGCGGAGACCGTGATGGTCACCCTCAAACGCGGATGGGACTCGCTGGGGGGCATGGCGCAGCGCCGCCGGGCCGCGGCTGCCGCGTTATTGGACCACTTCCTCGATGAGCTGCCAGCGGGCAGCCGGGGCAACGACCTGCTCGTCACCACGACGCTGGGCAAGCTGCAACAGTCCATCAACGAGACCCTCAACGCCGACCCAAAGCTGCAAAGCGACACCAAAGACCCGCGCAGGCTGATGGAGCGGGCCCTGCTGTGGATGCATGAGCAGGAGGTCATCAGACTCAACAGGGGCCTCACCGTGTTCCGTCCAGCGATGACCATCGCTCTCGAGCCCGAGACACGCGGGTTCCGGCAATCGGACTTCGAGGAGCTCCAGCATCACTACGACCGATCTGTGCAACAGATCCATGTGATGGCCGAATACGCCGAGCTGGGCCGTGACCGGCTCGCCGACGCTCTGCGGCTCGCGCTGGAGTACTTCAAGCTCGGAGACGACGAGTTCGTGCGGCGCTGGCTACCGAATCGCCGATCAGAGATGAACCGGGAGACCACAGCGGAGTCATGGCACGCCATCGTCGAGAGCCTGGACAACCCGCACCAGCGCGCGCTGGTGGCAGACAACCGCGAAGCAACGAACGTGCTGGTGCTGGCAGGGCCAGGCTCAGGCAAGACAACAGTGCTCGTGCATCGCATCGCCTATCTGGTCCGATGCAGGCGCCAAGACCCCCGAGGCATCCTGGCGCTGGCCTACAACCGTCACGCCGCAGCCGAGATCCGCCGACGACTGCGAGACCTCATCGGCGACGACTCCCGCGGCGTGATGGTGCTCACATGCCACGCCCTGGCCATGCGGCTCATCGGCGCGAGCTTCTCCACCGCCGCGAACCAGCCCCGCAACGAAGACATCGAAGCAGTCCTCAAAGACACCATGCAACAGGCCACTGCCCTGCTGCGAGGCGAGGAAACCGAAGGCGAAGAAACCGAGGCCGAGGAGGCCGAGGACACAAGGACGAGACTGCTGGCGGGGTTCCGGTGGATACTCGTAGACGAGTACCAAGACATCGGCCCCGAAGCATACGAACTCATCGCGGCACTGGCCGGGCGGACAGTCTCAGACGCGGACACCCGTCTCACGATCTTCGCGGTCGGCGACGACGACCAGAACATCTACGCGTTCAACGGATCCTCACCGGAGTTCATCCGCCGCTTCGAGCAGGACTACAACGCCAGGACCGCCCTGCTGGTCGAGAACTACCGCTCGAGCGGTCACATCATCGACACCGCCAACGCAGTCATCGCGCCGGCACAGCAACGGATGAAAACAGACCACGCCATCCGCCGAAACGAACAGCGCAGAAACGACCCGCCCGGAGGCGTCTGGCAGAGCCTGGACCCCGTCTCCGCGGGCCGCGCACAGATACTCGCACCCACTGGCGATCCAATCTCGCAAGCGCAGGCTGCGATGGCGGAGATGACACGACTGTCGAGCCTCGCCGCGGACTGGGACTGGACGCGCTGCGCGGTCATCGCACGCGAATGGAGCTACCTCGAACCGATCCGCAGCATCTGCGAACAACAGAACATCCCCGCACAGCTCGCCAACGAAGGCGACCTGAGCGTCTGGCACCTGCGCGAGACCCAGTCCCTGAGACATGAAGCCCTACAGCACGGCACAACCCTGATAGGCCACGGCGACCTCAAAGCATGGATCGACCACCAACAGCCCGGACCCTGGATCGACCTGCTGGCCCAAGCCCTCGAAGAACACGAACTCGAAACCGGCGGCGCAGCAGTACCGGCAGCGTCGTTCATTGAATGGCTCGCAGAATGGTGCCGAGACACCCGCCGCCGCCAGCGCGGTCTGCTGTTGTTGACGGCGCACCGCGCCAAGGGCCTCGAATTCGACCATGTGGTCGTGCTCGACGGAGGCTGGGACCGTCGCAGCCGCCAAGAAGACGCCGATGCCCCGAGGCGCCTGTACTACGTGGCCATGACCCGCGCCAAACAGACGCTCACCCTCACACGCCTACAGAAGAACCACCCCTTCCACAGACCGCTCAACGACAACCCCTCGGTGCAGTGGCGACCGCCAGCAGCTCTGCCAGCGCCGACACCGCAGCTGTCACGCCGCTACCGCACCCTCGCCCTCAAAGACGTAGACCTGGGCTTCGCCGGCCGCAGACCGCCCAACAACCGCATGCATCGCAGCATCAGGATCCTCGCACCCGGAGACCCGATCCAGGCACGCCGCCAGCGCGATCGCTGGGAACTCCTCGACACCGCAGGGGCACCAGTCGGCGCACTCGCTCGCAGCTACGAGGCGCCCGACAACCTGCCCTGCGCCGAAGCCAGAGTCGCGGCCGTCGCCACCTGGAACAAAGACCGCTCAGACCCCCAGTACCGAAAGCACCTGCACTGCGACCACTGGGAAGTCGTCATACCCGAACTCATCTTCCAAACCGAAGACCGCAGTGAACATCAATAGCCTGCCAGTGCGACCGAACCGACACGGCGGGCAATCCAGGGGTTTGAACCACCCTGATATTCCTGGAGAACTACGCGAAACACAGAGCACACCAGAGCCTGCGCACTCACTATAGGAGTGTGTTCCCGGCGGGTGAGGCTCAATCTGCCCTCCTTGGGAACTCCGACCCGAGTTTGGCGGGTTGACGCCGGTTTGGTGATGGCAGATGGCCGTTGACGTGGGGTTTTGTGTTGTGAGGCGGTGCTCCGGCGGGGTTTTGTAGGGACGACAGATGGTTGACAGCCTGAATTGTTGGGCGCTAGTGTTGTGGTGTGTTCGTGAAGACGACCCGCCGTCGCAGGGGCGACAAGGTGTATGAGTACCTGTCTTTGGTGGAGTCGGTGCGCGACGGCCCCAGGGTGGGTCACAGGACGCTGCTGCGCCTGGGGGAGGTGACCGCGTTGCGCGAGTCGGGCCAGCTCGAGCGGATCGTGGCCGCGTTGGAGTCGCACCTGCACAAAGAGCGTGTCGATGTCGATGCGCTGGCCGCTGAGGGGGCGCCTGCGGTGGGGGCGGTCGCGGCGGTGGCGGCGCTGTGGCAGCGGCTGGGACTCGACGGGTTCTTCGCCGAGGTCGGCGCGAGGCGCGGCGCGGCCGCGTTGGAGCATGCGGTGTTCGCGATGGCAGCGAACCGGCTGGTGGCGCCGTGTGCGAAGCGGCGCCTCACAGAGTGGGCCGCTTGCGATGTGGTCATGCCCGAGTGGTGGTCGGCTCCCTCTGGGGACCAGTACTACCGTGCCCTCGACGCGGTCGCCGACGCCAAAGAGCAGACCGAGGAGCACCTGTACGCGCGGCTGTGCGACCTGTCGAACCTGGATCTGAGGCTGGTGTGCTATGACTTGACCTCCACCTATTTCGAGGGATCGGCCCGGGCCTCGGGGCGGTTCCCGTCTCGGGCTTTCGGGTACTCGCGGGACCATCGCTCAGACCGGCCCCAGATCGTGATCGGGCTGTTGTGCACCACCGACGGGATCCCGATCGCGCACCACGTGTTCGCCGGCGACACCAACGACGCCTCCACCCTGCCCGCGGTGCTCGAGGACCTCGCCCGCCGGTTCGCGGTGGGCCGCATCTGTATCGTCGCTGACCGGGGACTGGTCTCGGCCGCCAACGTCGAAGCGGTCGCAGCCGCCGGGTTCGACCACGTGCTCGCAACCAGGCTGCGCCGAGACCACACCACAGCGCAGGCCCTCGAAGCGATCGACGAAGACACCGCCTGGGCCGAGGTACCCCAGCACCGCTGCAGAGCCGCGGACATGACCCTCGCCGACGGCACCCGCGCCATAGTGGTCGAATCCGACGCCAGCGCCCGCCGCGACACCCAGCGCACCGCTGAGATCGCCGCCGCCGCGGAGGCCGAGCTGCTGGCGTTGGAGCGCCGCGTCCGCGACGGCCGGCTCAAAGACCCCGCCAAAATCGGCCGGGCCGCGCAGCGCATCCTCGGCAGCAGCGGCGTCGGGCGGCTCTTCGACGTCGAGATCGCAGCAGGACGGTTCATCTACCACTACAACGAAGACGCCCTCGCCTACGAGGAGCTCCTCGCCGGCCGCTACGTGCTGACCACCAGCCTCACCGCCGCGCAGGCCAGCACCGCCCAGGTGGTGGCCGCCTACCGCCAACTCGCAGGCGTCGAAGCCAGATTCCGGGCCCTCAAGGACTTCCTGCACCTGCGGCCCGTGCGCCACTGGACCGAGAAACGAGTCCGCGGCCACGTCGCCGTCTGCGTCTACGCCGCCGTCATCGAGACCCTCATCGGCCACGCCCTCGCCGAAGCCGACGTCCGCGACCCCGACCTCACAGACCAGCACCTGACCGCCGAACGGGCCCTGCGCGAGCTCAACCGCATCCGCCGCGTCCAACTCGACGCCAACGGCCGCCGCATCGCTCTCACCACCCGCCGCACATCCCTCCAAGCCCGAGCCCTAACCGCTGTTGGAGCCGACACCGCCACCTGGGACAAAGCCAACATCACCTGACCAGCCCAACAGCGACCCAACCACAAATGTAGTGGAAACACCCCACCAGCGCGCCCCCTCTGACCTGCCAAAACGCAAAACACCCGCCAAACTCGGGTCCGACGGATCGGGCACCACCGACCGGACGGCGGACAGTTCACTCAGGGTGCTTGGATCAACGCTCCTATCAGGTCACATCCTCCGACCGGCTGGTGCGCGCCCGACGAGTCACGAGCCGACAGATCGTTTGCAAGGCACTCAGCCAGCGAAGAGCCGAGTCAGGCCCGTACCCGTCGAGGACACCACCAACACTATGAGTGAGAAGCGCCACTTTCATCCGGTCCGGGAGGCAGCCACCATGAGCCTATGATCTCAGTGTTCTGCATTGGTTATCTCTCACTTTTCGGTATCTGTAAGCGTTGCGCGAGAACTCCAACATCGCCCTTCGGGATGACCTGCACCTTTAGTTCTCTGCCCATCCCCTCCATAATGACTACCCAGAGGGTGTACCCATGTTCCTCCATCTTGTCTTTAGCGTACCTATGGCCCTTCAAGCCCATACGTTCAACGGGTTGGGTGTGATCTACTGCTAGGCTGATTCCGCACAGACCCTCAAACGCTAGCGTTGTGTCTGCTTCACGCTGGCCATGGCTCGATGACAGCCGGACGTATGTATCATCGAGCTGCTCCCTGCTCTCATCGCCGCCGATCAACAGGCAGACAGAGCCCATCAGCCAATGAGGAGGCCGTTGGTCCTGCAAACGCTCGATAAGGTTCCCGATATTGGATGGGAGAGGCTGGCTGGGTTTCGGTATTTCCCGCTCAATTGTGCCTGAACGCGAGAAGTACCATGTGTCGATGTCTTCGGTGTGGCTTCCTACCGCAAGCATGTCGGGAGGTTCGTCGGAAGAGAAATACGGGTCAAAATGGAGCCCATCACTGATATAGCGTCCAAGCCAGTCAATCTCATCATCAGACATCACCTTCTTGAACGTTTCTAGCTGGAATCGACGGAACAGGAAGTCAAGAAACTCTGTGCCTCGTACCAAGTCGCATACCACCATGAGGTCCATGAGCGAAATCATCCACGGCATGGAACGGGTGGGATCTAATGACAGAACATCACGCATCTTGTGATGTTCAGGGACCACGGGTTGATTTGGTCTAAGGTAACGATGACCTCAATCTGAACAGGCAGAGCGAGCGCGGCACATGCTTGCGGTTCGATCCCGATAGATTCGCAGCTACTTTCGGCAAGCGCTTGGGTCAGAGCTTGATGCTGCTCAGATGCTTCACCAATCTGCTCCTTCAAGTCCTTGATTATTCGATCCGGTGAACCGCGACGTGCTGATTTACTGATGCGACCTGACTTTGCTTGAATCCGTAGTGCTACATCATCACAAGCAACTAGGCCATCTAGCTCGCCCTGGGTGGTGTCAGACCTCCACACCAACCGGGTCCACAACCGACTACCCGGTAGCATCTGTGAGAGTATCCTTGTCGATTCATCTTCTACAAATCGGCTTCTAATGTCGCGATACCGGCCCCAAGCACCTTCATCCGCTTTCAACAGATCTTCCATGCGTGGCCGTAGTGTCTCCCGAAATGTCCCGGGGGCTGGCATTAGATATCGATCACCGACCGCGTAGATGGGGGTCAAGGTCGGCGGCTGGCTACCGTAAGGATAGGCGTGATAGCCTTCGTCGTAGTCACCCTCATCGAACGTGAAAGCTTGCAGAAAGGCTGTAGCAGTTCCCGGGTCTAGACCTGTGACATCTGCAAGTTCTTGGGGAGCGACGCTGGCGGTAGCAAAGGAATCCGAGAACATAGCTGTGAACTGCATCCCGGCGATTGTTTTCTTTGCTTGTGTAGGAGGCAAACTAGCCAACATCTCAAGCGGCGAACCCTCGGGAGCCTTATTGCCCTTACGCCTCAGTCGCTTGATGAACTCTGGGAGGCCCCGAACCATCTCATAAGCGTCCGCAGCCTTCTCTTGAACACGAGAGTGCCACAGTGATTCTACGGCATCGTAGAGTTGTATAGCTTCTCTCGCGGTGAACCCCAGCAATCGACGGCAATCGTCCTCTATCGGGTCAAGACATCCAAATGCAACACGGTCTAGATGTTCCACATAGCCAGACCCGCGAACCGTCATCGAATGGAGTCGCGCCCCAGTTTGGAACTCATCTAATGTGGACGGTTCGTCTTTAACCTTCAGTACTTCTCTCGCGGATCGGACGGGCAGCAGCACTTGCGACAAGGCAAAGATCTCCTGCACCAAGTACATCGCTTCGCCGGTCTGGCTTGTCAATTCCGCGGGAGGAGTATCGACTCGGATGCCAACGGCCAATCCTATGCCAGCGGCCTGTAACGCCAAATATTCGAGATGGGACGGTTGGCGTTCGTTCTCGGACTCCTTGAAGGTCTCGGGATCGTTGATCTGGTAGGTGAGCGCTGCCTGTGCCACAAGGTCCGGGCGGTCCGCTTCCCGCAGCATCTCCAAGAGACGTGCCCTAGCTTGGTCGCGTCGTTCCTCCAGGTCGGGAATCGCCTCGATGAGGGCCTCCCCCATGCTCATCTCCGCTTCCTCTTCTGGTGCGTCTTGTTCTGGCTGCATGTACTTCTGCCCACTAGAAAGTTCGTGTTAGATGGGTGGCTCTAGATGCTGGTCAGAATTTCCCTGTGATGGCAGAGATTATGGACTGTAAGACGAGTTGAACTCCAATATTCCCAATCAGTTTCGGAAGCTTTGCATCGGTGTCTTTGACCCAGCCATATGCGACTGCCACGCCCCCACACCAGACGACCACTCCGAACAGAATCCCGAAACCTCGGACAAAACCCCACGATGCAGCCACGATAAAGAGGACCAGTACCACCGCAAAACCAACAACCGCGTACAAGGTTCGCCTATAGAACTCGCTCTTATCTTCTGCCTTCTTCTTATCGGACAGCGCTTGTGTGGTTGCCGCTCGATCCTCTGCGGCACCCATCGTCGCCTGTTCTGCCTGAGACTTGTAATGATCAGCTCGACTGGACTGTTCATTAGCTATCCCTTGGGCTGAGTCTAATTGTTCTTGAAGGGAGGCTTCTCTATTAGAGACACGCTGTATGCTACGCGTTATGCGCCGACTAAGGATCGCTTGGACTCTGACACTTACATCCTGCATCGCTTCTTGATGCAACTCATCAAGGGATTGATACAGACGTGGATCAGCTAGGTCACGGGCCTCTCTAATGTTCAGCTCAATCCCCTCTGCCATCAACACGTCAGAGATTTCAAGTATCTCATCAAGCGAATACGTCGAGGCCATTCCCAGAATCATGTCTCGAACGCCAACATCGGCAATCAGGTTGGCAATCTCTATTCTCTGATCCTCATCATCTACCAGTAGGCATGTCACATACTGGAGCCAAAGCGTGGGGTTGATCACAAGTGGACTTGTTCCAGATGTCGAGGATGTGAAGGCCAAGTTTGTCAAGTAGTCCTTTGCAATGAAAATCGCCGTATCGTCTCCGTTCTCTCGACGCCAACGCGAAATCAACGCAGCCGACATCGCGTCGGCCTCTGCTCCACCCTTGCTACGCCCACCACGAACGTTCGCATCTGCTGACAGGGCTAAGAGATGTGAGTGTATCTGTTCCCGATAGTTAGCATCTGCATCGGACTCATCTTCGTGTGTGACAATGCTCAGCCCCATTTTTTCGACCTGTTTGCGGAGATCACGTCTAGTGGTCGCCCATCTTATCCAGCTTCCCTTTCCATCCTTGTCGAGATGGTCGGCATATGCAGCCACGAATGGGTTCTGTGCATATCGTATTAGGACACCTGGGGCATCGTCCTTTGACATCTTGCGTTGAGCGTGCTCAAACTGTTCATCGCCGGCAATCCAAACACGCTCCCATTCGTCAATCGTGTGTTCCGCAACTATAAGATCAGCTTCGCATCTCTTCGACAACGAGATCAGTTGAGTCAGCGTTTGGTAGTCGGGATGATCTTCCTCCCGAACAAGACCAATCAACGCGCTAGTGTCTAAGAGAAGACTCATATGCTGCAATGAAGGCGATGCACTAATGCCTCGTTGGGAAGTTAACCCATGAAGCAATCCACCGACTACTACAAGATGCACTATCTCATTGCCAAATGAATCTGCCGGGTCTAAGGCATCAAAGGCAAGATCTTCCACAGGCTGACGGATACTCTTTGGATCGAGCTGTTTTGCATATTTCCGGACTTCTTGTCCGCTCAATCGCATCGGATGTACTGTTTGAACAGAACCGCGTATCGGAATGTCGTAAGACTCTTGACATGCATGAGCGATGGCTGTTAGCACTTCGTTCACAATCCGGTCCAAGCGATTGGCTAGTTGCTTTTCGTTTGGATAATCCTTTAGGCGATCAGCGATATTGGACTTGAAGGCTGAGAATAGGCCCTGAACATATTGCCGATCCTGACTATTGTGAGATGCAGCATCACCCGCCACAAAGTACTCCGCTGCTCCATGCTTGTCAGGGCGTGTTGCAATAAGTCCAGCTCTTCTGGCATCAGCTAACGCGGTGTCTATCGTTTCGTCTGACAACGTGGAGGTTTGCCATGTTCTCCGAAGAGCCGCAAGCAGTTGAGTCTCCGAAAGGGACTGCCTCTCAGCCAGTATCGCGACAATCGTGTTGACCAGCACATCATGGCGTCCCTCTCGGCGGTCTTTCCGAACCAGTGATCGGGAGGCGGTGAGTTGTGCTAGGCGAAGATCATCCCCGCTGAGCTTCTGCGTAGATGCCCTCCTAGCCATTGCTGCTCCTAGATCCGGGGATGCTGCGGGACGTGCGGGCTGCCCTTGCTGTCCGCCTTGTGAGACGGCTTGCCGGGTCGGTCGCCCAGCCTGGCTAGGGCATGGTTCGCGGTCGTGAATGACATCTTTGTGATCCTAAGCCGGGGTTCTGACGCTTGCTAGCAGCTGACCGCTGGCTGACCCAGAGAGCCTCCACGACAGGGGCCGCTTAGCCGACCCCATACCCCCTCTGACCTCGATGTTTGCCGAATTTCGCTATTCTGAGTTGGGGAAACATCGCCATCGAGTTGGGGATATCATTTCGCGCCGTTATCAACTCCCTTGCAAACTAAGGGGAAAGGGCTGGTGTGAAACCACCCTGGGTGGTGCTGATCAGGTTGCAGGTCGTCAGCGGCGCCACCAGTCTCGTCGGCGGCGGGGACGGCGGCCGGACGCTACGACCTCTCAGCCACACCGGCGGATGCCCCACCTACAAGTCGGCGGTTCAAGGCACTCGAAAGATCCGTCCGCTTCGTGGACACCAGGTTCGCAGAGGCGCCAGGCGACCGAGCGAACTAGAACTCGACGAGGTAACGGGGGGTGAAGCTCTCGGGTTCGACGCTGACTGCACGGATGCGGTCGGCGCGGTAGCTGCGGATCTGTCCTCTGTCGTTCACGACGAAGACCAGCAGGTTCCCTTGCTGCGAGCGGCGGAGGGAGTAGGGCTCGACCTTACGTGGTCCGATTCGGCCCTGCATGGCGTGATAGTCGATGGTGACCTTGAGACGGTTCGCTCCGGCGAATCGTATGAGCTCGATGGGCGAGCGGTGTTGCCAGGAGGTCATGTGCCGGGCTGGCCGCCAGTCAGTGACCTCCTCAGTCGGCTGGATCTCGGTCAACTGTGGCAGCGGTCGGCTTCCGTCCAGCCAGGCGAACACATCGTCGAGTTGGGACCAGAAGTCGTCGAAGCTGGGCAGGTGAGGCAGCTGGTGGCCGAGCATGTTCGACCACTCGGTCTCGATCTCGTCTCGGAACGGGGTAGAGCGGATCGTGGCAAGGGTCGGCGTGTCGATGCGTGCGTGGGCACACTTCGCCGCTAGGACCTGAGCTACGTCGTCGGCGCGGCCGATCAGGTCTGGATGGCGATGGGTGTGGACGACGTCGTAGAGGTCGCGGGGCCGGCACCGCTCAGCGAGTGCTCTGATCTTCTCTCCGAGAAGCTCTGGCAGCGAGTAGCAGGCCACCTGGGCGAGGTGACCGGCGGCAGGGCTCGACGGTGCGTCGCTGAAGGGATGCATCACGGGTCGTAGATCCAAGCGTCGCACAATGACCTCATCGGCGGTGAGGTCGAGCTTGACCTTGGGTGGCGTGGGCATGCCGAGGGGCCCGAGGTAGCCGAGCCGTCCTTCGATCGTCGGTTTGCCTCGCTTGTTCTGACGCCGGCGGAACGAGCCGTCGTCCACGATCAGCCCCAGCCCGCACCGGTCATCCAGCCACGAGGCGATCTCCGCGAACGTCTCGCCCAGTCGCTCGACATCGAGATCGGATTCTGCGACGGTGAAGTCGAGGTCCTCAGAGAACCGGTATGTCTCGAACCAGCACTTCCGAAGACATGTCCCGCCCTTGAACGCCCAGGACCGCGTCTGTGGGTGCGCCGCGATGGCGGCGAGGAGCCAACCAAGGACGTAGTCCTTCTCGACCACCTGGTGAGCGAGTTTCCACTCGCCTACGAAGTTGGCGATCTCTCGGTCGGTGATCACGCCGACACGTCTGCGTTGATCCGCAGTCCCCACCGCGGCGACCGCTTGCCTCCCGACGGCAGCGACGGGTCCAGCAGCGGAAACCCTGAGGTCAAAGGCCGAACAATCGCCGCGGTGTCGAAGCCCAGCACCTCCAGGAGATATCCGAGCCGCTTGACCGCTGCGCCGTTGTCCAGCCGCTCAACGGCACCCACCAGATCTTCGAGCCTCGCATCCGACAGCAGCGTGTCGAGGACCTCCATTGTGTGGCGGATGCCTCCACCCAGCGTTGGGTCCGACAACATGTCGGCGACGGTGCGCTCCCGATCCGACACTTTGACCTTCCGGTCGCCCCGCCACTCCCCCACGAGTCCCCACTTGAGGCGGTCGGCTCCGACGTGATGGACCACGTAGCTGGCGTCGGCGAGCTTCTGATCAACCCGGCGCACTCGTTGTGCGGTAGCGACGACCGTGGAGCGAAAGACTTGGTCGGTGAGAGCCCAGTGATTCGCAGCCGACCATCCGGCGATGTAGCACGGATCCCACACCAAGTCCGCCAGATACCAAGGGTCCTCGTTCCAGGTCGCCGGATCCCGCGCATCCACCGGCACTGCGATGTACAAACCCCGCCGGACACGCCGCAGCCACCCCCGCGACGCCCACGCCGACAACCGACGCGCAGCAGACTCGCGACCGATCCCCAACGCCGCGGCCGCAGCATCCACCGTGACCGTCCGCTGCCCCGCCCCGAACAACGTGGCAAGATCACGCCGGCTCCGCGCCGACAAACCTCCCGGCTCGATACTCGGACCCATGCAGACATCCTAAGTCCAATACCTACGGCCTGAGCGGAATAACTGGAGTTCCATTGTCACTCTGGCCTGCTCAGCCCGATAGTGGCCCCGCCAACGGAGTGATCACTCAAACCGAACCCGCCCAGAATTGAGCAGGAATCTTGACCCAGGACAACACACCTACCGGAACCAACGCGTCAAGCGTGTACCGGGACAGCACACTGCTACATCTTCTAGGCATCAACTTCGATAGCGATAGCCAAAGTAATAGCAACCATCTATGTTTAGAAGATATAGAGAGGTCAAAGGCTGTTTCTTGGGCTTGGCAGTGGCACCCCGTACGGGATTTGAACCCGTGCTACCACCTTGAGAGGGTGGCGTCCTAGGCCGCTAGACGAACGGGGCTAGCGCGGGCCGGCGCCCGCAGGCGGGCGAAGCCTATCGCCGGGTTCGGGGAGGAGGACTCGAACCCCCAATGGCTGGACCAGAACCAGCTGTGTTACCAATTACACCATCCCCGACAGCGCTGTACAGGCTACCGGATCGAGCCGAGGGCGACCACAGCGCGGAGGCCCGGAGGAGGCCTAGGCGCTTGCCTTGGAGTTGAGGCTGGCGAGCTGCTCCCTGGTGCCGAGCGCGATCAGTACATCGTCGGCGGCCAGGACGAAATCGTCGGGCGGATCGGTCACGAAGGCACCGTCGCGCCGGACGGCCAGGACGGTCGCGCCGGTGGACTCGTCTATCTCGCACGCCGCCAGGGCTCGGCCCGCGAACGGACCGTCCGCGGTGACCGGCGTCTCGGCGAGGCGCACCGAGAGCTCCTCGGCGTTCATGACCACGCCGAGGAAATCGATCACGTCGGGCTCCAGCACCAGGGCCGCCATCCTCGATCCGCCGATCTCGTGCGGGTTCACCACCCGGTCGACGCCGGCCTGGCGCAGCTTCGGCGCGGCCGACGAGTCGTTGGAGCGGGCCACGATGAACAGGCCCGGGGACATGGAGCGAGCCGTCAGCGCCACGTAGAGGTTGTCGACATCGGAGTCGAGGGCCAACACCAGCGTGCTGGCCCGCTCCACGCCGGCCGACGCCAACACACCGTCCTCGGTGGCCTCGCCGACGACACAGTTGGGCGGCGCGTCGGCGTCGAGGTCGACGCGGTCGATCACCACCACCGTGCGGCCCGCACCGGACAGCTCGCGGTGGATGGCCCGCCCGACCTGCCCGAAGCCGCACAACACGACGTGGCCGCTCAACCGATCGATCTGCCTCTGCATACGCCGCCTCCGGATCTCGTCGTCGAGCCGGCCCTCGAACAGTGACTCTATGAGAACGCTCAGGGTGTAGAGGGCCACGCCCACCCCGAACATGATCAGCAGAATGGTGAACACCCGGTAGCTGCCCGTGACCGTGCCAATCTCCTGGTAGCCGACCGTGGTGATCGTGATGACGGTCTGGTAGAGGGCCTCCCCAACGGTGAGGCCGAGCCGCTGGTATCCGAGCGTGCCCACCGCGGTCACCAGCGCGAGACCGCTCAACCCGGCCCAGAAGCGGCCCCAGGGATCCTTGGGAGCGCCCCGGACAAGAGGCGCACGGCGACGGAGGCGGCTGCGAGCCAGGAACTTCACCGGTTCCAAGACTAGATCGCTCGGGTCCGTCCCAGGGGCCGGCGGTACCGTGGTCGTGGTGAGCGCGAACCGCCGGCGGCGAGGGACCCGGTGAGCGAGGAGATCGGCGTCGGGCCCCATCGGTCGCCATGGCCCGACGCCGACCACCTGGACCCCGAGTTGCTGCGCGACGGCGACCGCCGCAACGTGATCGACCGCTACCGGTACTGGAGCGTGGACGCCATCAGGGCCGACCTCGACGCCCGGCGGCACCCGTTCCACGTGGCCATCGAGAACTGGGAGCACGACCGCAACATCGGCACCGTGGTGCGCACCGCCAACGCCTTCGCCGCGGCCGAGGTGCACATCGTGGGCCGGCGCCGCTGGAACCGCCGCGGCGCCATGATGACCGACGTGTACCAGCACGTCCGCCACCACGCCTCGGTGGAAGACCTGGCCGCCTGGGCCGAGGGCGAGGCCCTGCCGATCGTGGGCATCGACAACCTGCCCGGCGCCCTGCCCCTGGAGACCGCCGTACTGCCGGAGCGGTGCGTGCTGCTGTTCGGCCAGGAGGGTCCGGGCCTGTCACCGGAGGCCCGGGCCGCATCCGCTCAGGTGCTGTCCATCTCCCAGTTCGGCTCGACCCGCTCCATCAACGCCGGCGTGGCCGCCGGAATAGCCATGCACGCCTGGATCCGCCACTGGACATAGCCGCCCGCCTGAACGGGGCTGCCCGCATGAGTCCTAGGGAAGGCGCGCTTCAACTATTGTTCAACTATTGGAAGAGTAAGTAAAGCAATCGGCTAATCGCTTTACTTGCGCTCCGGCCAGCCGTGTAGTTGGCCGCCTCCCCGGCGCCCGCCGCCTGTTCGGATGAGACTGCTCGGACAGCGCTTAGGCGACCTGGATGGCGTCCTCTAGGCCGTCGGGCACCTCGGCGGGGAACGAGAGGACGAGGTGGCGGCCCAGTGCCGTCGCCACCCGGGCCAAGGTGTCGATGCGGTTGCGGGCGCCGCCGCCTTCCTCCAGCCGGGAGATCACCGACTGGGTGGTGCCCATGCGCTCGGCCAGTTCGCGCTGGCTCAAGCCGACTTCGATGCGCAGGTCGTAGATGAGTTGTCCTAGGGCGAGGTCCTGCTCAACACCGGCCCGTGCCTCCTCGGAGGGCTCGCCCCGCTCGTTCTTGATGTCTTCCCAACGCGATCTGTTCGCCATCATGTTCTCCTTCAGGGATCGTTCCCTCCCCCCAGGCTCCGGGACAGGGGCATCCGTGCCCTTTGTCCAACCTGCGCCAGCCGGTCGATCACCACAGCCGCCCGATCCCACTCAGCATCGCTCAGCCCAGCGAGCCACTCGACAACCTCATCGTGCGCCTCGATGTCCACACCACGCACCATAATCGCACAAATACGATGATCGCACAAGAGCGATCATAGCTGTAGAGTCTCCCGAAGGGGAACGGCAGTCGAGTCTGAGGCTGTGAGTGATGGCCAACAGCTCTCGTTTGGCCGCTGTCTCAGCCCTCGCTTCTACGATTCGGCGGTCTACGACGGCTAGCGGGAGGATTGCTGTGCGGGACATGGCTTCATTCATCGAGCAGATGCCCAAGGCTGAACTGCACATGCACATCGAAGGGGTGCTCGAGCCCGAGCTCAAGTTCGAGATGGCGGCCCGCAACGGCATCGAGTTGCCCTACGACTCCGTGGACGACCCGGCGGCCATGTACGACTTCGACGACCTGCCGACGTTCCTCGACGCCCGCTACGAGGGCGACACCGTCCTGATCACCGAGGCCGACTTCTACGACCTCGGCATGGCCTACTACTCCACCGTCGCCCGCGAGAACCTGGTGTACGCCGAGATCTTCTTCGACCCGCAGGCCCACACCACACGAGGCGTCGAGTTCTCAACGGTGATCGAGGGCCTCCACCGCGCCCAGGTCGACGCCGAGAGCCGGCTAGGGATCGAGTCGCACCTCATCATGTGCTTCCTGCGCGACCACAGCGCCGAGTCGGCCCATCAGGCTCTGGAGCAGGCCGCCCCCTACCGCGACCGGATAATCGGCGTAGGGCTCGACTCCGACGAACAAGGCAACCCGCCGTCCAAGTTCGCCGACGTGTTCGCCGCCGCGGCCGCCGAGGGCTTCCGGCTCACCATGCACTGCGACGTCGACCAGGAGAACTCGGTCAACCACATCTGGCAGGCCATCGACGACATTGGCGTGGAGCGCATCGACCACGGCGTGAACGCGCTCGAGGAGCGGGCCCTGATCGGCGAGTTCGTCAACCGCCGGATCGGCCAGACCGTCTGCCCGATCTCGAATCGCTACGTCGTTGCCGACAGCCGCTCGCGCGACATCAAGCAGATGCTCGATGAGGGAATGCTCCCGACCGTGAACAGCGACGATCCCGCCTACTTCCGCGGCTACATGAACGACAACCTGGCCGTGGCCCAGAGCGACGGCGGCCTCACCGCGGCGGAGGTCGGGCAGTTGATGCGCAACGCCTTCACGATGAGCTGGACGACCGACACCCGCAAGCAGGCCTACCTCGCCGCGCTCGACGAGTACCTCGCAGCCTCCGCCGGCCTCGACCCCGACTAGACACCGGCACCACCGCCAGGGGCCTCCTCTTCCCTGGCGATCCACGAATCGGGAGGTCAGACAGGGTCGTCTTCCCGTCCGGACCGGTGTGCCTATGATGCCGCCATCGTGACCACGACTGCTGGTGGCGCAGCTGTTCAAGCCGCCATCGAGGACGGACCGGCAGAGCGCAACATGACACGCATCCAGGTGAGCACCGCCGATCACCCGGACGAGGAGCACATCGTGGCCGCGGCCGCAGAACTAGGCGTGGGAGGGCTGCGCGGCTGCCGCCGCTGGATGGTCTACCACCTCGACGGGGGGCTCAGCGCCGCCGACGTCGATCGGCTCTGCCGTGAGGTGCTGGTCGACCCGGTGACCGACACTGCGGTGGTCGGCCCACCGCACGCCGCGCTGCAGGTGGTCGAGGTGGCGCCCATCGCGGGCGTGACCGACCCGGCAGCACGAGAGCTCGAGCGGGCCGCCGCCACGCTGGGCCTGGGGCCGCTCAGGGCCGCGACCGCCCGGCGATACGAGCTGCACGGCGACCTCGACGACGGCGACATCGAAGTGCTGACCCGCCGCGTGCTGGCCAACCCGACCGTCGAGCGAAGCGGCCGCGGCGAGCTGGCGCCGGGGTTCTCGCCAGTGGACGCCGCCAGTCCGGCCGCCGAGCCGGTCCCGCTGGCCCACCTGGCCGACGAGGAGCTGGCCGACCTCAGCCGGCGCCGGCTGCTGTCGCTCGACACCACCGAGATGCGCACCATCCAGGCACACTTCCGAGCCAGCGGCCGCGACCCGACCGACGCCGAGCTCGAGACCCTGGCCCAGACCTGGTCGGAGCACTGCGCCCACAAGACGTTCAAGGCCCGGATCCGGCTCACCCGCGCCCTCGCCGACGGCCGCACCGAAGTCTCCGACCACGACGGCCTGCTGGCTGCCCTGCGCCAGGCCACCGAAGCGCTCGACTCCACCTGGCTGCGCTCCGTGTTCGTCGACAATGCCGGAATCCTCGCCTTCGACGACCGTCTCGACCTGGCCGTCAAGGTCGAGACCCACAACCATCCCTCCGCGCTGGAGCCCTTCGGAGGGGCCAACACCGGGGTGGGCGGGGTGGTGCGAGACATCCTGGGCGTGTCGGCCAGGCCCATCGCCTGCACCGACGTGCTCTGCTTCGGGCCCGCCGACCTCGACGACGCCGACCTGCCCGCCGGGGTGCTCCACCCCCGGCGGATCCGCGACGGGGTGGTGGCCGGGATCGGCGACTACGGCAACAAGCTCGGCCTGCCCACCGTCAACGGCGCGGTGGTCTACGACCGCGGCTACGTGGCCAACCCGCTGGTGTTCTGCGGCGCCGTGGGCCTGCTGCCGTCGGGATCGCATCCCACCGAGCCCCGTCCGGGCGACCGGATCGCAGTCATCGGCGGCCGCACCGGCCGCGACGGCATCCACGGCGCCACCTTCTCGTCCGCCGGCCTGTACTCCGGCGTCGCCGAACGGGCCGGGTCGGCTGTGCAGATCGGCGATCCGATTACCGAGAAGGGCTGCATCGAAGTGGTCGAGCGAGCCCGCGACCTCGGCTTGTACAACGCCATCACCGACTGCGGCGCCGGAGGGCTCTCCTCCGCGGTGGGCGAGATGGGAGCCGAACTCGGCGCCGCAGTCGACCTCGCTGCGGCTCCCCTGAAGTATCCGGGCCTGCAACCGTGGGAGATCTGGGTGTCGGAGGCCCAGGAGCGGATGGTCCTCGCCGTGCCGCCGCACAACCTCGAGCGCCTGCGCAGGTTGTGCGACGGCTGGGGCATCGAGCTGAGCGACATCGGCTCGTTCAGTTCCGACCGTCGGCTCGTGGTCCGCCACGGCAGCCTCGACGTGATCGACCTGCCCATGGCGCTGCTGCACGACGGCCTGCCTCGACGCACCATGACTGCCACGCACCAAGACCCGGCCCCGTCCTCCGGAAGGGCGAGGGCTCTCGAACAGGTCGATCCGGTCGAGCTGGTGCTGGGCCTGCTGTCGCATCCCAACGTGTGCTCCCGGGAGTCGATCGTGCGGACCTACGACCACGAAGTGCGCGGCGGCACGGTGGTCCGACCCCTCGTCGGGCCGGGCGCCGACGGGCCCGCCGACGCTGCGGTGCTCAAGCCCCTCGGCACCACCGAACACGACATGGCGCTGGCTCTCGCGGTCGGCATCGCCCCGCGGCTCACCGCGCTCGACCCGTGGGCCATGGCTCTGCACGCCATCGACGAGGCCTTCCGCAATCTGGTGGCGGTCGGCGCCGACCCCGACCGGGTGGCGCTGCTCGACAACTTCTGCTGGGGCGATCCCACTGTGCCGGACCGGCTCGGATCGCTGGTGCTCGCGGTGCAGGGCTGCGTCGAGGGCACCCGCCGCTACCGGGCGCCCTTCGTGTCGGGCAAGGACAGCCTCTACAACGAGTTCGAGCAGAGCGCAGTCCCGGGCACGCTGCTGATCTCGGCGGTCGGCGTGGTCCGCGATCTGCGCCGGGCCGCCACCAGCGCCCTCACCGGGGCGGGCCACGACCTTTGGCTGGTGGGTCAGGGCTCGGCGCGCCTCGGCGGGTCGGTCGTCGCGGGGATGCTCGAGCTGGGCGACACCCGCGTCCCCGCGCCCGTCCGCGACCCGCTGGACCGGTACCGGGCCGTTCACCGGCTCATCGCCGACGGCCGGGTCAGCGCGGCCCACGATGTGAGCGACGGAGGAGTGGCGGTGGCCCTGGCCGAGATGGCCATCGGGGGCCGGCTGGGACTGCAGGCCACCATCGGCTGCGACACCGCCGGACCCGACGACGATGACGACAGCGCCGAGGGGACGGGCAGGCTGGTGGCCGCGCTCACCAACGAGGCGCCCGGGCAGTTGGTGCTGGAGTCGCCCGCCACGGAGCGGGCCGCGGTGGCGGCGGCTCTGGGCCGCCTCGGCCGTCGCATCGGCACCGTCACCGGCGCCCGCGACATCGACATCCGAGTCGACCCGACCGGCGACCGCGGCACCGCAAGAGGCCGAGCAAATCGGCGGCACGACACGGCCCATACGGGCGAGGCCGTGGCCCGAGCGGCCCGTGAGCGCAGCGAAAAAGAGCGGGAGACACCCCCTCGCGACGCGAAGGGCTCCCACCTTTCCGCGCACGTTCCAAGAGCCGGGACCGGCAGCCGCGGCACCAGCCGACACGACGCCATGCAGGTGACGATCAGCCTCGAGGATGCGAGACGGGCCTTCGGGTGCGGCTCGCCGGAGTCATGAGGCGGCCTCCGGTGCTCATCCTGCACGCGCCGGGGACCAACCGCGACGAGGAGGCCGCTCTGGCGGTGCAGGCCGCGGGCGGGGACCCCGGGATCGTGGCCGTCGACGAGTTGGTCGCCCAGCCGCGAGCGCTTGCCCGTTACGGCGCGATCGTCCTGCCCGGCGGCTTCTCCTACGGCGACGCTCTGGGGGCCGGCGGGCGCCTGGCTCTGGAGTTGCGAGCCTGGCTGGGCGAGGAGCTGGCCGGCGCGGCCCGCTCGGGGCGCCCGATCCTCGGCATCTGCAACGGATTCCAGGCCCTCGTCAAGTCGGGGCTGCTCAGCACCGGGGAGTCACGCTCGTTCACCCTGGCCGCCAACGCCGGCGGACGATTCGAGTGCCGCTGGGTGACCCTCGCCGTGGAGCCGGGCTGCCGGTCGGGCTGGCTGGAGCCCCTGCGGGGGTCGGTCATCCGCTGCCCGGTGGCTCACGGCGAGGGCCGCTTCTCGACCCGCGGCCCCGGGACGGCCGCCTCCCTCGGGAGAGCCGGAAGGGTCGCCTTCCGCTACCTGGCCTCGGGATCGGCGGGAGGCGACGGCGATCCCGCCGCGGGGACCTACCCGGCCAACCCCAACGGATCCGACCACGACATCGCCGGTCTGTGCGACCCGAGCGGGGTGATCGTGGGGCTGATGCCCCATCCCGAGGACCACATCGTCGACTGGCAGAGGCCCTCGGGACCGCCCGGCGCCCGAGGATCGGCGCTGTTCGAGGCTCTGGTGGCCGCAGCCCGATGATCGCGGCCCGCCAACTCCCGCCCGCCGGAATCGGCGGCCGTGAATGCCCGTGTCGGTGCCCTGCGCTGCCAAATCGCCCGAAGGTGACGGCCCGGTGATCGCCGCACCGGCCGTCGAACCCTTCGAGGGACTGTCCGACGCGGCCGCGGCCGGGCTGGGGCCCCTGTACCGGGGCAAGGTGCGAGACGTCATCGACCTGGGCGAGCGCCTGGCGCTGGTGGCCACCGACCGCCTGTCGGCGTTCGACCATGTGCTGGGGCTGGTCCCGGGGCGGGGCCAGGTCCTCAACCTGCTGTCGGCCTGGTGGTTCGAACAGCTCGGCGACATCGTGGCGTCGCACATCGTGGCCGTGCCCGATCCCAACGTCTCCATCGTCGACAAGTGCGACCCCCTGCCGGTGGAGGTCGTGGTGCGGGGCTGCCTCACCGGCACCACCTCCACGTCGCTGTGGACTCGCTACCGGGCCGGCGAGCGCCGCATCTACGGGATCGACTTCCCCGACGGGATGGCCAAGAACGACCCGCTGCCCAGCCCGATCATCACCCCCACCACCAAGGCCGCCACCGGCCACGACCGACCCCTCACCGAGGCCGAGGTCGTCTCCGAGGGCCATGTGGACGCCGACCGCTGGGACGAGGTCCGCACAGCCGCGCTGGCAGTCTTCGAGCGCGGACGCGGCATCGCCGCCGACGCAGGGCTCCTGCTGGTGGACACCAAGTACGAGTTCGGCACCGGCGCCGGCGGGCGGCTCACGCTCATCGACGAGGTCCACACCCCGGACTCGTCGAGGCTCTGGCGGCTCTCGACCCTCCGGTCGCGCCGGCAGGCCGGGCTGGAGCCCGAGAGCCTCGACAAGGAGGTCGTGCGCCTGGCCTACATCGCTGACGGCTACGACGGCGAGGGCCCGCCCGGGCCGCTCAGCGAGGCCCGGGCCGAGCAGGCGGCCGCTGTCTACCGGCAGGCCCACGAGGCGCTGACCGGCGCGCCCCCGCGACTGGCCGCCGGGCCGGCCGGGGACAGGGTCGTGACCGCCGTGCGAGCCTGGTCCCATCCCCGCCCGACCACCGGTGGCGCGCGATGATGCAGGCGGCGATGGTGGAGCAGCATCCAGCGGATTCCTCGGCCCGAGAGGCCGAGCTGCTGGTCGGCGTGGTCATGGGCAGCCGGTCGGACTGGGCCACGATGCGCCGCTGCGCCGGCGTGCTCGCAGAGTTCGGGGTTGCGCACGAGTGCCGGGTGGTGTCGGCCCACCGCACGCCCGACCTGCTCGTCGAGTACGCGAAGAGCGCCGAGGGCCGGGGGCTCCAGGCCATCGTGGCCGGCGCGGGCGGGGCCGCCCACCTGCCCGGGATGCTGGCCGCCCACACCATCGTGCCCGTGATCGGGGTGCCCGTCGAGAGCCGGGCCCTAAAGGGGATGGACTCGCTGCTGTCGATCGTCCAGATGCCGGCCGGGGTGCCGGTGGCCACCATGGCCATCGGGGAGGCGGGGGCGACCAACGCGGGACTGTGGGCGGTGGCCATGCTGGCCCGCCGCTACCCTGCGCTGGCCACCCGGTTGACCGCCTACCGGGCGTCCCGGGCCGAGCAGGTCCGTGCCACCGAACTCGACCCCGGCGACCCCTCCGACGGCGACCCGTGACCCCCTCGGGCACCACCGCCACGGGACTGGCAGCCGGATGCACGGAATGCGTGCCCAACGCTTCCAGTTCGACGGGACGCACCCGGTGACGAGCCCGTGACCGTGCTGCATCCACCGTCGGTTGTCGGGATCGTGGGGGGCGGGCAGTTGGGCCGGATGCTGGCCCACGCGGCCCAGCGGTTCGGCTACCGCACCGCGGTCCTCACCGGGGGCGCCGAGCGAACCCCGGCGGGCGCAGTGGCCGACATCGAGATCGCGGCCGCCTTCGACGATGCCGGCGCGGTGCAGCGATTCGTGGACTGCGCCGACGTGATCACCTGGGAGTTCGAGAACGTGGACCTGGGCGTGGCCGACGCGGCGGAGTCCGCCGGGATCCCGGTCCGGCCCGGCGCCAGCGTGATCGCCACGACCGCCGACCGCTGGGCGGAGAAGAGCGCGGTGCTGAGCGCGGGCGCGCCCGTGGCTCCGTACCGGGAGGCCACCGGCCCCGCACAGTTGGCCGCCGCGCTGGCCGAACTGGACGGACCGGTGATCGCCAAGACGGCCCGCAACGGCTACGACGGCAAGGGCCAGATCCGCATCCCCAGTCGGAGATCGCTGTCCGAGCCACTGCCGCGGTCGGAGCCACTGCCGCGGCTCGTGCCCGAAGCACCGCCCGTGCCCGAGCCTCCGCCCGTCCCGGAGCCGGACAGGACCTTCGAGGCCATGGGCTCGTGCCGGCTGGTGGTCGAGCAGGAGGTCCCCTTCGACCGCGAGGTATCGGTGGTGGTGGCCCGCAGCGCCGACGGGACGGTCGCGGACCACGGAGTGATGGAGAACGTGCACGTCGACGGGATCCTCGACACGACCGTCACCCCGGCCCGGCTGCCGCCGCTAGTGGCCGTCGAGGCCCGGCGGCTCGCGGCCCGCCTGGCCGAGCACCTCGATGTGGTCGGCGTGCTGTGCGTGGAGATGTTCGTCGTCGGCACCGAGCTCGTGGTCAACGAGATGGCGCCCCGGCCCCACAACAGCGGCCACTGCACCCTGGAGGCATCCGCCGCCAGCCAGTTCGAGCAGCAGCTCCGGGCAGTGTGCGGTCTGCCGTTGGGCGACGGCACGTGCCGGCCCGCGGCCATGGCCCAGCTGTTGGGCCGGCTCTGGGCCGACGGCGAGCCGGCGTGGGAACGGGCCCTGGCCGACCCGGGGGTGCGCCTGCACCTCTACGGCAAGCACGACGCCCGGCCCGGACGCAAGATGGGCCACCTCACCTGCCTCGAATCCACCCCGGAACTCGCACTGGAGCGAGTGCTGCAGGCGCGGGACCGGCTGGCATGACCGGCCTGCCCTTCGACGGCCTGCGGGAGGAGTGCGGCGTGGTCGGGGTGCACGCCCCGGGCCGCCACGCGGCCCGGATCGCCTTCTTCGGCCTGTACACGCTGCAGCACCGCGGCCAGGAGTCGGCCGGGATCGTCAGCTGCGACGACGGCACCGCGCACATGCACCGGGGTCCGGGCCTGGTGGGCTCGATCTTCAACGAGGAGAACCTCTCGACCCTCGCCGGCGGCTCCGCCATCGGCCACAACCGCTACAGCACCACCGGGGGGTCCGGGCTGCGCAACATACAACCCCAGGTGATCGAGACCATCGACGGTCCGCTGGCCGTGGCCCACAACGGCAACCTGGTCAACTCGCCGCAGCTGCGCCGCAGCCTGCTCGAGGCGGGGGTCGGCCTCCAGACCTCGTCGGACACCGAGGTGATCCTCCAGTTGCTGGTCACCGCGTCCGGCGACTGGCACAGCCGCATACGGGAACTCATGGCGCGGGCGGAGGGCGCCTACACGCTCACCATCCTCACCCGCGACGCGGTGTACGGGGTGCGGGATCCGTGGGGATTCCGCCCGCTCGTCACCGGCCGGCTCGAAGGAGGCTGGATGCTGGCGTCGGAGAGCTGCGCCCTCTCGGTCAACGGCGCCGAACTCGTCGGCGAAGTGGCACCGGGCGAGATCGTGCGCATCGACGGCGACGGACCGGCCACCGAGCAGGGAGCTCCGGCCCGCAAGCGGGCGTTCTGCACGTTCGAGCAGATCTACTTCTCGCGCCCCGACAGCCACCACAACGGCTCGCTGGTGCACGCGGTCCGCCAGCGGCTGGGGCGCCGACTCGCGGTCGAGGCCCCCGCGGCGGCCGATCTGGTGGTTCCGGTGCCCGACTCGGGCACCCCGCAGGCGGTCGGGTACGCCCAGGAGAGCGGCCTCGCCTACACCGAGGGTCTGATCAAGAACCGCTACGTGGGGCGGACCTTCATCGAGCCGACGCAACAGCAGCGTGCCGCCGGGGTGTCGATGAAGTTCAACCCGCTGGCCGACAACGTGGCGGACCGGCGGGTGGTGCTGGTCGACGACTCGATCGTGCGGGGCACAACCTCGGGGCCGCTGGTGCAGATGCTGCGGGACGCGGGAGCCAGCGAGGTCCACCTGCGAGTGGCCTGCCCTCCCATCACCGACCCCTGCTTCATGGGCGTCGACATGGCCAGCAAGCAGGAGCTAATAGCCTCGGACCGCTCCGTCGCCGAGATCTGCGACCACATCGGCGCCGACTCGCTGGCGTTCCTGTCGTTGTCGGGAATGATGGAGGCGCTCGGGGCGACAGACGGCTACTGCAACGCTTGCTTCACCGGCGCCTACCCGTTCGAGGACGAGGAGTTCGTGCAGTTGCGCCTCGGGTCCAAGGACCGCTTCGCCTCGGTGTGGGGCGAATGACCGCCTGGAGCGCATGACGGTGCAGGGCGAATGAGCTGCGTGCTGGTGGTGGGCGGAGGTGGTCGCGAGCACGCGTTGGTGTGGTCACTGAGCCGCTCGCCGCGTGTCGAGCGGCTGATCGCCGCGCCCGGCAATCCCGGCATTGCCTCCTGCGACCGGACCGAGAACGCACCGGTGGCGGCCAGCGACACGGCCGGCCTCGTCGAGCTCTGCCGCCGCGAGTCCGTCGACCTGGTTGTGGTGGGCCCGGAGGGTCCGCTGGCCGCGGGCCTGGTCGACGCGCTGGCCGCGGCCGGAATCGCGGCGTTCGGCCCCGACGCGTCGTGCGCCCGCCTGGAGGCCTCCAAGGCCCACTGCAAGCAGTTCCTCATCGACAACCGCATCCCGACGGCCGCCGCCCACATCTTCCGCGACGCGGGCGACGCCCTGACCCACTTGCAGGCCCGGCCCGACGTGCCCGTGGTCAAGGCCTCCGGCCTGGCCGCCGGCAAGGGGGTCATCGTTCCAGAAACCAGGCAGGAGGCCGTCGCGGCCGTCGAGTCCATGCTGATCGGCGGGCGGTTCGGGGCGGCCGGCTCAGAGATCCTGCTCGAGGAGCGCCTCGAAGGCCAGGAGCTGTCGGTGCTGGCCTTCTGCGACGGCGAGCACTTCGCCGTGCTTCCGCCGGCCCAGGACCACAAGCGGCTTCTCGAAACCGGCCGCGGCCCCAACACCGGGGGCATGGGTGCGGTGGCGCCGTCACCGGCCGCGAGCCCGAAGCTGATCGCCCGGGTCTCCGAGCGGATCATCGGGCCGACGCTGGCCGCGCTTCGCCGGGCCGGGACCCCCTACCGGGGCGTGCTGTACGCGGGCCTGATGCTCACCGGCGACGGCCCCAGGGTGATCGAGTTCAACTGCCGCTTCGGGGATCCCGAGGCTCAGGCCGTGCTCCCGCTGCTGCGCAGCGACCTCTACGAGATCATGGCGGCCTGCGCGACCGGGTCCCTGGCCGGCGCCGCCATCGACTGGTCGCCCGAGGCCTGCGCGGCGGTGGTGATGGCCTCCGCCGGCTACCCCGACGGCCGGGCCGACCCGGCGCCGATCCTCGGCCTCGACGGCGCCGCCGGGGCCGGCTGCACGGTGTTCCACGCGGGCACCGAGACGATCGGCGGCGTGCTGCACGCCACCGGGGGCCGGGTCCTGGCCGTCACCGCAGTGGGCCCCGACATCGAGGCCGCGGCCCGCAGGGCCCACCAGGGGGTGGCCGCCATCGACTTCGAGGGCGCCCAGCACCGAGCCGACATCGGACTGGCCCTCGCAGAAGCCGGGCGGGCAGGGCCGCAGACCCCCGACCATCCCGCAGGGAGGTGAGCGAGGCCGTGGCCCGCCAGCGCAGCGAACAGGATCGGGGGAACGGCCGCACAGCGATGGGCTCCCGCTCCCTCACCGGCGCAAGCCGGGACGCCGGCGCGCCGGCAGCACCCGAAGCGCCCAGCTACCGCGGCGCGGGCGTTGACATCGACGCTGGCAACCGGGCGGTGGCCCTCATGGCCGAGGCGGTGGCCTCGACCCGCACCCCTGCCGTGATCGACGCAGGGCGCGGCTTCGGCGGGCTGTACTCGGCCGCGGCCCTAGGACCCGACCAGGTGCTGGTCGCCTCCACCGACGGGGTGGGCACCAAGGTGGCTCTGGCCGCCCAGCACGGGCGCTGGCACGGGATCGGCGTCGACCTGGTCAACCACTGTGTCGGCGACATCGCGGTGCACGGCGCCCGGCCGCTGTTCTTCCTCGACTACATCGCCATGGACCGGCTCGTGCCCGAGGTCACCGCCGAGATCGTGGCCGGCATGGCCAGCGCCTGCCGGGCCGCGGGCTGCGCCCTGCTGGGAGGCGAGACCGCGGAGATGCCCGGCGTGTACTCGCCGGGCGCGGCCGACGTGGCCGGGACCATCGTGGGCGCGGCCGCACGCGGTTCGCTGCTGCCCCGCTCCGACGAGGTGCGGGCCGGCGACCTTCTGGTGGGCGCGGCCAGCTCCGGCCCCCACACGAACGGCTATTCGCTGATCCGCCGCCTGCTCGAAGGCAGGGAGCCCGATGCCGCCATGGTCAACGCCCTGCTGGAGCCGCACCGCAGCTACCTGCCGGTGATCGACGGGTTCTCGGAGGCGGGCGTCCGGCCCAAGGCGCTGGCCCACATCACCGGCGGCGGCTTCTCCGACAATCTGCCGAGGGTTCTGCCCGATCATCTCGACGCCCGGATCGAGCTGGGCTCGTGGCCGGTGCCCGAGCCGTTCAGGACGCTGGTGTGCTGGGGCGGACTCGACGACGCCGAGGCGTTCCGGGTCTGGAACATGGGCGTCGGCCTGGTGGCCGTGGTCGACGCCGACGATGCCGACGCTCTGGTCCGGCAGGGCCATCACGTGATCGGCTCGGTCATCGACGCCCGCGCCTCCAGGCCCAACGACACCGGCCGGGTGGTGCTGCACGGGAGCTGGCGGTGACCGGCCGGGTGGTGCTGCACGGGAGCTGGCGGTGACCGGCCGGGCGGTGCTGCACGGGAGCTGGCGGTGACCGGCCGGGCGGTGCTGCACGGCAGCTGGCGGTGACCGGCCGGGCGGTGCTGCACGGCAGCTGGCGGTGACCGGCCGGGTGGTGCTGCACGGGAGCTGGCGGTGACCGGCCGGGCGGTGCCGGAAGCGCGTAGGCGTGACCAGCCGAGCGATGCCAGAAGCCAACTGGCGGTGACCGGTCGCCTGGTGGTGCTTGCCTCGGGGGCGGGCTCCAACCTCGGCGCGATCCTTGGCGCCATCGCCCACCGGCGCCTTCACGCCGAGGTGGTGGCGGTGGTCATCAACCGCAGGAACGCTGGCGCAGGTGCGATAGCCGAGGGGGCGGGCGTCCCGGTCAGCTACTGGCCCCTGACGCCCTACCTGGCGTCCGCTCCGGACCCGGCGGTGGGTCGGCGCAGGTACGACGCCGATCTGGCCGCGGCTATAGCGCAGGCCAGCCCGGACCTCGTGGTCCTGGCTGGCTGGATGCACCTGCTGTCGTCGGCGTTCCTGGGCCGGTTCCCCAACCGTGTCGTCAACCTCCATCCGGCTCTGCCGGGCCAGTTCCCGGGCCCCTCCGCCATCGCCGACGCCTGGTCGGCGCATCGGGCCGGCCTGATCGACCGAACCGGCGCCATGGTCCACTATGTGCCCGACGAGGGCGTCGACGACGGCCCGGTGATCGCCAACGTAGAGGTGCCGATACACCCCGGCGACACCATCGAATCGCTGCGGGCCCGGATCCAGGCAGCCGAGCACGAGCTGATCATCGAAGCGACCGCCAAGGCCCTGGCCGAGCTGCCGCGGCACGACGCCTCGCCGACTGCCGCCCGCCAGACTGGCCCCGGCTGAACCACCGTCGGCCCTCCCGCTCATCAGGTGGCGTGCCGGCACGTTGCCGTGTGGGCGCCCGGGCGGGTTCCCGCGGGCCGCCACAGGCCGGAGGGTCGCCGCAGGACCACAGCGAGCGGTAGCGTTGGCGCCCGCATGAGCCGACCCGCCGACGAGACGCCGAGCCGAGCCTCGGTCCCCGACAAGCCCGGCCTCGAGGGCCTGGAAGCCAAGTGGGACGCCGAGTGGGAGGCGTCGGGGATCTACCGCTTCGACACGACCCGGCCCCGGCCCGAGGTGTTCTCCATCGACACTCCCCCGCCGACGGTCAGCGGCTCGCTGCACGTCGGCCACGTGTTCAGCTACACCCACACCGACATCATCGCCCGCTACCGGCGCATGACCGGCCAGGCCGTCTTCTACCCCATGGGCTGGGACGACAACGGCCTTCCCACCGAGCGGCGGGTCCAGAACTACTACGGCGTGCGCTGCGACCCGTCCATGCCGTACGACCCCGACTTCTCGGCCCCGCCCGACGCGGGCCGGCCCTCCGCCGTGTCCAAGCGCAGGACCATCGCAGTCAGCCGGCCCAACTTCATCGAGCTGTGCGAGGAGCTCACCGCAGCCGACGAGAAGGCCTTCGAGGACCTGTTCCGCCACATCGGGCTGTCGGTGGACTGGACCCGCACCTACGCCACCATCGACGCCCACTGCCGCCGGGTGTCGCAGCTCGCCTTCCTGGAGAACCTGGAGAGGGGCGAGGCCTACCAGATCGAGGCGCCGTCGCTGTGGGACGTCTCGTTCCAGACTGCGGTGGCCCAGGCCGAGCTCGACGACCGCGAGGTGCCCGGCGCCTACCACAAGCTGCGCTTCTCCGGCACCGACGGCGATGACGACATCTGGATCGACACCACCCGTCCCGAGCTGGTGCCGTCGTGCGTGGCCCTGGTGGCCCACCCCGACGACGGGCGCTACCGGCCCAGGTTCGGCTCGACGGTGCGCACCCCGGTGTTCGACGTGGAGGTGCCGGTGCTGGCCCATGAGCTCGCCGATCCCGACAAGGGCACCGGCATCGCCATGATCTGCACCTTCGGCGACACCGCCGACGTCACCTGGTGGCGCGAGCTCGACCTGCCGGTGCGAACGGTGATCGGACGCGACGGCCGGCTCGCGGCCGAGCCGCCCGCAGCCGTCGAGTCGGCCGCGGGCCGGGCCGCCTACGCCCGCCTGGCCGGCAAGACCGCGGCCCAGGCCCGCACCGAGATCGCGGCCGTCTTCGCCGAGTCCGGCGACATCGACGGCGAGCCCCGCGCAATCACCCACCCCGTCAAGTTCTTCGAGAAGGGCGACAAGCCGCTGGAGATCGTGTCCAGCCGCCAGTGGTACATCCGCAACGGCGGGCGCGACGACGACCTGCGCCAGGCCCTCATCGACCGCGGCACCGAGATGAACTGGGTGCCGGCGTACATGCGGGCCCGCTACGAGAGCTGGATCGCGGGACTCAACGGGGACTGGCTCATCAGCCGCCAGCGCTTCTTCGGGGTGCCCATCCCGCTGTGGTACCGCCTCGACGCCGGCGGCACGCCGGTGTGGGACGATCCGATCCGTCCCGCCGACGCGGACCTGCCCATCGACCCGTCCTCGGACTGCCCCGGCGGCTACGACGAGTCCCAGCGGGGCGCACCCGGCGGGTTCATGGGCGACCCCGACGTGATGGACACCTGGGCCACCTCGTCGCTGACCCCGCAGATCGCCACCGGCTGGCGCAGCGACGAGTCGCTCCATGCCGCCACGTTCCCCATGGACATGCGGCCCCAGGCCCACGACATCATCCGCACCTGGCTGTTCTCCAGCGTCGTGCGGGCCCACTTCGACGCCGACGCGGTGCCCTGGCACAACTGCGCCCTGTCGGGCTGGATCCTGGATCCCGACCGCAAGAAGATGTCGAAGTCGAAGGGCAACGTGCAGGTGCCCACCGAGCTGCTGGAGCGCTACGGTGCCGACGCGGTCCGCTACTGGGCCGCCTGCGGGCGTCCCGGCACCGACACCGCCTTCGACGAGCAGCAGTTCCGCATCGGCCGGCGCCTGGCCGTCAAACTCCTCAACGCCTCCAAGTTCGTGCTGCGCTTCGACACGGTGGAGCACGGCGCCGAGGTCGCCGAGATCGAGAGAGCGCTCGCCGCGTTCGCGACGCTCGAGCACGCGTCCGACAGCCGCTTGTTCGGCATCACCGAGACCCTCGACCAGTCGCTGCTGCACCGGCTGGCCGACCTCGTGGACCAGACGACGGTGGCCCTGGAATCCTTCGACTATGCGCGGGCGCTGGAGCGCACCGAGTCGTTCTTCTGGTCCTTCACCGACGACTACCTTGAGTTGGTGAAGGCCCGTGCCTACGGGGAATCCGGTGCGGCTGGGTGCGTGTCAGCCCGCCGGACCTTGCGCGCTGCGCTGAGAATGCTCCAGCAGCTGTTCGCACCGTTCATGCCCTTCGTCGCCGAGGAGGTCTGGAGCTGGTGGCAGACGGGCTCCGTCCACACATCCGAATGGCCCCAGTCCAAGCAGCTGCGGGCTGCATCCGCCGATGCGGGCGCGCTGCCCAGCGCGGTGGCCGCGGCCGTGCTGGGCGAGGTGCGCCGGGCCAAGTCGGAGGCCAAGCGGCCACTGCGCACCGAGGTGGTGCGGGCCACGGTCACCGACACCGCCGAGCGTCTCGCAGTGTTGGAGCAGGTCTCCGCCGACGTCTGTGCCGCGGGCCGCATCACCGAGTTGGTCCGCGTCGGGGGCGACGAGTTCTCGGTGACCAGCGAGCTAGCGGCCGAGACCGCCGCCTAACGCCGGAACTGGCAGCACAATGCGCGCATAGCGTGCAAAACACTGCCAATTCCCCAGCGGCCCAGCAGAGTCCCCCGGAACTGGCAGCACAATGCGCGCATAGCGTGCAATTCCCGGACAGCACCCGCACGCCCCGGGGTGCTGCCGTAGTCTCCCGTCCATGCGAAATGGCAGCGGTGGAGCCCCTGGAGGGCGTTCGCGGCTGCCAGTTCCGTGAGGGTGCCAGGCTCTACCGGTGCGTCGGTGGACCGCCGCCGGTTCATCAAGGGCGGGCTCGGCGCGGCCGGGATCGCCGCGGCCGCGCCGCTGCTGGCGGCCTGCGGCAACGGCGACAATGCTCCGGCCGTCGAGACGCCGGCCGCCGACCCGCCGGCCGGGGAACCTCCGGCTGCGGGCGGCGAGCGGATCGTCATCGTCGGAGCCGGGGCCGCGGCGCTGGCTGCGTCCGCTGAGCTCCAAGTACGGGGGTTCGGCAACGTCGTGCTGCTGGAGGCCCGCGACCGGGCCGGCGGACGCATCTGGACTTCCAGCATCGGCGACGGCATTCCCGTGGAGCTGGGAGCGACCTGGATCCACGGGGTCCGGGGCAACCCGATCAGCGAGATCGTCGAGAGCAACCGCATCGCGACGGCTGAGACCGACCACGACAACGCGGTCCTCTACGACCATGACGGCCGGCCGGCCGAGCCGGTCGACCCGGCGCTGTGGGGGCAGTACATGGCGCTGGCCTACGAGATGCCCGACGCGTCCCTCCGGGACGTCTTCGAGCGGTTCGCGACCACCCACGGCCTCAGCGACGACGACCGGCGTCTGTGGCTGCACTCGCTGGCGTCGATGTTCTCCCACGAGTTCGGGGCCGACATCAGCGACCTGTCGATCCTGAGCTACGACGGGCCGAGCACGCTGCGGGGCGGCGACGTGGTGTTCCCGCAGGGATACAGCCAGATAGCCGACGTGCTGGCCGCCGGCCGGGACATCCGGCTCGGTCACCCGGTGTCGGAGATCGACCACTCCGGGCCCACCGTGGTGGTAGCCACGGAGTCGGGCGACGCCTTCGAGGCCGACCGGGTGGTGGTCACCGTTCCCCTCGGCGTGCTCAAGGCGGATGCGATCTCGTTCACGCCGGCGCTGCCGCCGGCCATGCAGGACGCGATCGGCGCGCTGGACATGGGGATCCTCAACCGGACATGCCTGCTGTTCGACGAGCCCTTCTGGGACCGCGACACCGAGTGGATCGGCTATGCGGGCGAGCGGCCGGGCCAGTGGTCCGAGACGCTGAACCTGTACCCGTACCTGGGCCGCCCGGTGCTCGCCATGTTCAACCCCGGCTCGTTCGGCGCCGAGATCGAGCAGTACTCCGACGCCGAGCTCAAGTCACGGGCCGTCGAGGCGCTCAGGGCCATGTTCGGCGAAGTGCCCGAGCCCGTCGACGCGGTCAGCACCCGCTGGGGGTCGGACCCCTGGACCCGGGGCTCGTACTCCTACCTGCCGGTGGGCGTGGAGTTCGACATCTACCGGGACATGGCCCGCCCGGTGGGCGACCGGCTGTTCTTCGCGGGCGAGGCCACCCATAGCCGGTTCCCGTCGACCGTGCACGGCGCCCTGCTGTCGGGCCGCCGGGCCGCCCGCCAGATCACCGGCCTCCCACGCTGACCCAAGCCGCTCCCGGGAACTGGCAGCGCTCTGCACGGTATGCGTGCATACTGCTGCCAATTCCACAGACGGGCCGGAGCTACTCGTCGATCTCGGGGATCCGGAACCCGACCGCGGCACCACCGAGCGGGGAGTCGCCGGCCCAGACCGTGCCGCCGTGGGCTTCGGCCACATGGCGCACGATGGCCAACCCGAGGCCCGATCCGGGCTCGTCCCGGTCGTCCTCCAGGCGATGGAAGCGCTCGAAGACCCGCTCCCGGTCGGCGTCGGGAATGCCCGGACCGGCGTCGTGAACAGTCACCGAGCCGCCGTCGACCACCACCTCGACCGGACCGTCGGTGCTGAACTTCACTGCGTTGTCGACGAGGTTGCGCACGGCCCGGGCCAGCGCCTCCGGGCGGCCCTCCACCGGGACGCCCCGTTCCACCCGCAGCGCGATCTCGCGCCCGCTGCGGCGCCGGGCCCGTTCCAGGACCGGCTCGACCACCTCGACCACGTCGATCAACTCCAGCTCCTCGTCGGCCTGGACATCGGCCGCGAGGTCCACCAGTTCGGTCACCAGGTCGGTCAACTCTCCCAGCTCGGCGTCCACATCGTCGAGCACCGAGGCCCGATCGGTGGGCGGGAGCTCGTCGGAGCGCCGGAGCAGGTCCACGTTGGTGCGCAGGCTTGTCAGGGGGGTGCGCAGCTCGTGGCTGGCGTCCATCACCAGGCGGTGCTGCTGGCGGCGGCTGGTGGCCAGCGCAGCGAGCATCGTCCGGAAGCTGCGGGCCAGCCTGCCCACCTCGCCGGGGCCGGAGCCCTCGACCTCGCCGTCGAGGTCACCGGTCGCGGCGATGTCCTCCACCGTCCTCGTGAGGCGCACAATGGGGCGCACCGCCCTCCCGGCCAGGAACCAGGCCCCCGCGGCGGCCGCGGCCACCGCCAGGAAGCCGAACAGCAGCACCCGTTGACGCAGATCCTCCACCGCACGGTCGACCTCGACCAGCGGACGGGCCACCTGGACGAACACGCCGTCGGAAGCCTCGACCGTCATGAGCCGGAGCCTGAGGCCCTTGACGCTGACCGTCTCCAGCATCGGCCCGTTCCGGCGGCGGGCCCGCTCCAGGCGGTGCGCGTCGGGGACGGTTCCGATGTCGTCGTCGAGAGTGAGGATGACCTCGCCGCCGTGAATGACGCCCTCCAAGCCGGGGCCAAGATCGGTGACCACGACCCGGGCGTAGGCGTCCAGCGACACGAGCGACCCGAGCGGGTCGGCCCGCAGCAGCGACCCGATCCTGAGATCCCCCTCGGCCAGCTCCAGCACGTGGGAGAAGAAGTCCCGGCGCGGCCCGTCAGAAAGCAGACCGGCCCGGGCCACCAAGTCGATGTCGACCTCCTCGGTGAGCTCGGCCCGGGCCGACCGCACCGCGGCCCAACCCACCGCGGCCACCGCCACCGCCACCACCGCTGCCACCAGCAGCGCAACCCGGACCCGCAGCGTCACCGATCGAACCTGCCCGCGTTCACCGGTCGATCCTGGCCACGTAGCCGATCCCGCGCACCGTGTGAATGATCCGGGGCTCGCCGCCTCTCTCGGTCTTGCGGCGCACGTACCCGATGTACACGTCGAGCGTCTTCGACTGCACGTCGAGGGCCCCGTCCCACACGTGCTCGTAGATGTCGAAACGGCTGAGCACGGTTCCGGCGTTGCTCACCAGCAGCTCGAGGAGGTCGAATTCGGTGCGCGACAGCTCGATGCGGCGACCGGCCCGGCGCACCAGCCGTCCCTCGACGTCGAGCTCCAGGTCAGCGAAGCGCACCAGGTGCCGGCCGCCCGCGGCACCGTCCACGGCCCCGGCGGCCCCGGCACCGCGGCGGGCCTCCTCGGCGGCCCTCAACCGGGCTCGCATCCGGGCCAGCAACTCCTCCAGCGCGAACGGCTTGACCAGATAGTCGTCCGCGCCGGCGTCCAGTCCGGCCACACGGTCGCTGACCTCGTGGCGCGCCGTCAGCATCAGGATCTGCGTGTCGCAGCCGTCGTCGCGCAGCATCCGGCACACGCTGAGGCCGTCGGCGTTGGGCATCGAGACGTCGAGCACCATCAGGTCGGGCCGGCGGGACTGGTGCGCCTTCAAGGCCGCCGCGCCGTCAGCGACGGCCACGACCTCGTATCCCTCGAGCTTCAGGGCACGCTCCAGCGACTGCCGCACCCGCCGATCGTCCTCGGCCACCAGGACGGTGGCGCCGGCCGGGCCAGCCGATCCTTCACTCACAGCCCCCAGTGTGGCGGCCCAAGGTGAACATCAGGTTAGAAGTTCGCACGCTCGGGCTCGGGCGGCCGGCGGGCCGCTAGGGTCCGCGGGTGCGAATTCTCGTCACCAACGACGACGGCATCGACTCCATCGGGCTGCATGTGCTGGCCCGGGCCATGGCCACCATCGGTGAAGTGGTGGTGGTGGCGCCCGACAAGGAGTACTCGGGCTATGGAGCGGCGTTCGGGCCCCTGCACCTGATCCAACCCGAGGTGCACCGGGCCCGCATCGACGGCATAGACGAGGTGTGGTCGGTGACCGGCCCGCCCGCGCTGTGCGTGATGTTCGGGCGCCTGGACCTCTTCGGCCACTACGACCTGGTGGTGGCGGGCATCAACCCCGGCGCCAACGTGGGTCGCTCGGTGTACCACTCGGGCACGGTCGGCGCCTGCCTGACTGCCCGCAACGGCGGCGTGTCGGGCGTGGCCGTGAGCCAGTCGGTCGAGTCCTTCGGGGTGGAGGGCCAGGCCTGGGAGGAGACGCTCGCAGACCAGCCCTGGCACAGTGCCGCCACCGTGGCTGCCGCGGCCGTGGAGGGACTGATCACGGACTTGCCGGCGAGCCCGGTGGTGCTCAACATCAACGTCCCCGGCCGGGAGCTGGCCGAGTTCAAGGGCTGGAAGCGCACCGAGGTCGGGATCGAGCCGCCCCGCTCGATGGCCACCGCCCACCTCGAGCCGAGGCCGGGCCACACCGACGCCTTCCGGGTGAAGATGGACTGGGGGGAGGCCATCGAGCTTCCCGAGGACACCGACGGCGGCGCGGTGATGGCCGGCTGGGTGTCGGTCGGATGGCTCGGCCGGCTGGAGTCGACCGAGCCGGAATTCAGGGGTGCCGCCGAAGCCGAGTCCCGCCTCGACACGCTGCTCGGCTGAGAGCGAACGCGAGTCGACTCTGGGCGAAGCCTTCAAGCGGCGCGGGCGTAGCGTTGCGCGGTGACTATCGCCGCTTCGGGGCTGGCCAAGGCCTACGGCACTCGCCGGCTGTTCACCGACGTCAGCTTGAACCTGGCGCCGGGCCGTAAGGTCGCGCTCGTCGGGGGCAACGGCGCCGGCAAGACGACGCTGCTGGAGATCCTGGCCGGGCTGGCCGAAGCCGACGCCGGCACCGTCACCAAGCCCCGCGACGCCCGGATCGGATACCTGCCCCAGGATCTGGGCGAGGTCTCCGAGGGCACCGTCCGCCAGCAGGTGGCGGCCGGCTCCGGCCGTCTGGCTGAGGTCGCCCGCACGCTGGAGCAGTTGGAGGGTCGGCTGAGCGGGCCCGACGGCCACCGGGACGAGCTGCTGGCCCGCTACGGAGAGGTTCAGGCTCAGTTCGAGCAGCTCGGGGGGTATGCCTTCGAGGCCGAGGTGGCCAAGATCCTGGCCGGCCTCGGCTTCTCCGATGCCGATGCCGATCGGGCCGTGGCCGAGCTCTCGGGCGGCTGGAGGATGCGGGTGGCGCTGGGCCGGCTGCTGCTGTCGGAGCCGGACATCCTGCTGCTGGACGAGCCCACCAACCACCTCGACGTCGACTCGGTGGCCTGGCTGGAGCGCCGCCTGTCCAGCTGGCCGGGCGCGCTGCTGTTCGTCAGCCACGACCGCGACTTCATCGACGCGGTGGCCGATCGGATCGTCGAGCTCGCCTCGGGAGCGGCGACGGCCTACGAGGGAGGCTTCGCCGAGTTCGTCGTGGCCCGCGAGGAACACCTCCAGCGCATCGAGGCGGCCGCGGCCCGCCAGGCCCGGGAGGTGGCCCGGGTCGAGCGCTTCGTCGAGCGGTTCCGCTACAAGGCCACCAAGGCCCGCCAGGTCCAGAGCAGGGTCAAGACCCTCCAGAAGCTGGAGCGCATCCAGGCGCCGAGGCGCGCCGACACCGCCGCTCGCTTCGACTTCGTGGCGCCGCCTCGCTCCAGCCGGGTCGTGGCCGAGCTCGAGGATGCGGCCGTGGGCTACCCCGACGGCGACGGGCCCGTCGTCTCCGGGGCCACGTTCGCCATCGAGCGGGGCCAGAGCGTCGCCCTGGTGGGGCCCAACGGCGCGGGCAAGACCACGCTGCTGAAGCTGATTCTGGGCGAACTCTCCCCCACCTCGGGCACGGTACGGGTGAGTTCCAACGTGCGGGTCGCCGCCTTCGGCCAGCATCAGGCCGACGAGCTGGACGGCGCCAAGCGGGCGATCGAGGTCTTCTCGGCCGGCATCGACCCGGGGCGGCGGAACCTGCGCACCATCCTGGGGGCGTTCGGGTTCAGGGGCGATGACGCCGACCGCCGGGTGGCCGAGCTCTCCGGCGGTGAGCGCACCCGCCTGGTGCTGGCCCGGCTGATGGTGGAGCCCGTGAACCTGCTGGTGCTCGACGAGCCCACCAACCACCTCGACCTGCCCAGCTGCGACATCCTCGAGGACGCCCTGGACGCCTATCCCGGCACGGTCCTGCTCGTCACCCACGACCGCCACCTGATCCGCTCAGTGTCAGACGCCCTCATCGAGGTTCGCAACGGGCGGGCGGTGTGGCACCTGGGAGCCGACGAGAAGGTGCTCTACCCCGACGAGGCGGCCGGCCTGCCGTCGTCGGCAACCGCGGGCCTGAAATCCGCACCCGGAACGGTCACCGGGGACAGAACCGGCTCCGCGCCCCCGGATGGATCGAGCGCGCCGCGCACCTCCGCAGCCGGCAAGGCCGAGCGCCGGCGGGCCGGCGCCCGATCCCGGGCCGCCACCAGCCAGCTCCGCAAACGGGTGGCCGACCTGGAGCGGGCCTGGTCCGCGGCCGACGCCGAGGTGTCCGAGCTGCACCGCCGCCTCAGCGACCCGGCCGTCTACGAGCGACCCGAGGAGGTCCACGCGCTGGCCTCGGCCCACGAGGAGGCCGCCGAGAAGGCCGCGACCCTGCTGGCCGAGTGGGAGTCGTCGCTGGCCGAGCTGGAGGCGCTCGGCCAGCGTCCAGAAGGAGTGTCGGGGGCGACGTGATCATCGGGCGCAGCCTGCTCGGGGGGTGTGACACGCGGCCCCGCCGATCCAGCCACGACGCGCTAGAACGGGCCGGATGCTCCTAGCCGATCTCGTCGCCTGCACCGACGCAGTGGCTGCCACCTCGTCTCGCACCGGCAAGATCGAGGCCCTGGCCGAGCTGCTGCGGGCGGCCGGCGACCGCGAGGCCGGCATCGTGGCCAGCCTGGTCGCCGGTGATCCCCGCCAGGGTCGCATCGGCGTGGGCTGGGCCACGGTGGCCGCGCTGCGAACCCGACCGGCTGCGCAGCCGTCGCTGTCGGTGGCCGATCTCGACGCCATGCTCGACGCGGTCACGGGCGCGTCCGGTGAGGGATCGAACCAGCGGCGCCTCGACCTGCTCGGCGACTTCCTGGCCCGGGCCACCGGCGCGGAGACCGGCTTCGTGAGGAGGCTGCTCGTGGGCGAGCTGCGTCAGGGCGCCAGCGAGGGCGTGGTGGTGGAGGCTGTCGCCCGGGCTGCCGACGTGCCCGCGGCTCCGGTCCGGCGCGCTCTGATGCTGGCGGGCGACCTCGGCGAGACGGCTGAGATCGCCCTGTCACTCGGGCGGCCCGGCCTGGACGCGGTGGGCTTCCGGCCCATGCGGCCGATCCGACCGATGCTGGCCTCCACCGCCGACGACGCCGCCTCCGCGGTCGCGGAGCTGGGCCGGTGCTCGGTGGAGTGGAAACTCGACGGGATCCGCATCCAGGCCCACCGCCAGGGCGACGACGTGCGGGTCTGGACCCGCAACCTCAACGAGGTCACCGTCCGGCTGGGCGAGGTGGTCGACGTGATGCGAGACCTCCCGGTCGACACCGTGGCTCTCGACGGGGAGGTGCTCGGGCTGGCCGAGGACCTCTCCCCCGCAGCCTTCCAGGACACGATGGGCCGCGTAGGCACCAGGCGAGCGGGCGAAGCCGCTCCGGCGGGTGCCGGACCGGTGCGGGTAGCGCCCGTGTTCTTCGATGTCCTGCACCTCGACGGGCGGGACCTGCTCGACGATCCCCTCCAGTCCCGGCTGGAGTGCCTGCAGAAGGCAGCCGCCGATCACCGCATACCCGGCGTCGTCACCGAAGACCCCGCAGAGGCTGAGCGGACCTTCGACGCCGCGGTGGCCGCCGGCCATGAGGGTGTGATGGTGAAGGCGGCAGGCTCGCCCTACGCCGCGGGCCGGCGGGGCAAGGCTTGGCGCAAGGTGAAGCCGGTGCGCCGACTCGACCTGGTGGTGCTGGCGGTGGAGCCGGGAAGCGGACGCCGCCACCGCTGGCTGTCCAACATCCACCTCGGCGCCCGGGACCCTGACGGGGGCTTCGTGATGGTGGGCAAGACGTTCAAGGGCATGACCGACGCGATGCTCGAATGGCAGACCGGCCGCTTCGAGGAGCTCGCCACCGACCGGAACGCGCATGTCGTGAAGCTGAGACCCGAGCAGGTGGTGGAGATCGCGGTGGACGGCGTGCAGCGCTCGAGCCGCTATCCCGGCGGCGTGGCCCTGCGCTTCGCCCGGGTCGTGCGCTACCGCAGCGACAAGCCGGCCGCCGAGGCCGACACCATCGCGGCGGTCCGCGGCCTACTCCCGAGGCTGAGCGAACAGGGCGCAATTCATGCAGGAATCTCCAGACGCTGAGCGAGGCCGTGGGCAGTGTCTCCTGGACTTGGGCGGCCCGTGAGCGCAGCGAACAGGAGCGGGATACAACGCGGCGGGGCGGGTTCTATAGGCTCGCAGCCATGACCGGCTCACCCACAACCGCGGTCACGGCCGACACACCGGCGACGCACACTCCTGCACCCGGCACCTCGACGGTCACCGAACCCGAGGTCCGGCCGGTTACCGACGACGGAGACCACGACCGCTTCGCCCACTACACCCGGCGGGCCGACGCCAACCGGGCCTACGTCGAGGGCACCCCGATACGGGCGCTGTGCGGCAAGGTGTGGGTCCCGAGCCGGGACCCGTCCCGCTACCCGGTGTGCCCGGAGTGCGCCAAGATCCGGGAGCGCCTCCGCCGGCGGGCCCACAACTGAGCGCGACAGGGGCGCTTCCGGGCGGGCCCACGGCCATGCGCACCCACCTCCAGGGCGCCTTCCTGCTGATCGTCCTGCTGCTCGCCTTCTGGTGGGCGCTGAGGTGGGCCGGTCCGATCTTCGACAGCGCCCTGGGCGGCGAGGACGGCGCCATCGTGGCCCGAGCGCCCTCGGAACAGGACGCGGCAGCCGCCATTCAGGCCGCCGCAGACGCGCCCCTCGACGGCAACGAGGTCGCCGCGTTGCAGGCCGCGCTGCTCCAGGTCGGCTACAGCCCGGGCCCGATCGACGGGATCATGGGCGAGCTGACCCGGGCAGCCATCGAGGAGGCCAAGCAGGATCTGGGACTGGTCGAGGCGTCCGACCGCAGACTCCTCGAGACCCTCGAGCCTGCCGTCGAGACCCTCGAGACTTCACCGGACTCCGGCGAGCCGGACTCCTGACATGCCACGGCAGACCGGCTCGCCGGTCAAGGCTCCACCCTCCCCACCGGACTGCTCAACCGTCTTCCGGCCCACCTTCGACCTGAACTTGAAGGTGACGTTGATGTGGGTGAAGACGTCGCAGGTCCGCGACGGCGTTCGATGGTGGGCCACCGAGACGCCCGAGGGGTCGGCGTCGCTGGCCTTCCGGCCCCTCGGCGGCGAGGTGATCGCCGACGCCTGGGGACCGGGCGCCGCCTGGGCTGTCGGGCAGCTGCCGGCCCTGCTCGGCAACGACGACGACCCCGGCGACTTCCAGCCCCGCGACTCGGTGGTGCGCGGCCTGGTGTCTGGGCTGGGCGTGCCGCGGATGGGGGCCACCGGCCGCTGGTACGAGGCGATGGCCACCGCCGCCATCTACCAGAGGGTGGTCAGCGCGGACGCTCGGACCGCGGTGACCCGCATGGGAAGGCTGCACGGCGGCGACGTCCCCGGTGGGGGGCCGCTGCCGCTGTTCCCCCGTCCCGAGGCGGTGCTGCGGGTACCGGATCACGGGTTCCACCGCGCCGGCGTCGACCGGGCCCGCAGCCGGGTGATCCGGGTCGCGGCCAAGCACGCCCCGCGCCTCGAGGCCCTACAGGAGCGGCCCGCGTCCGCTGCACGCGAGTGGCTGCAGCGCCTGCCAGGTGTCGGACCGTGGACCGCGGCCCGCACGACCGGGGCCGCCGCGGGCGATCCCGACGCGGTGCCGGTGGGTGACCTGCACGTGCCGGTCCTGGTGACCTATGCCCTCAGCGGCGCCACCGACGGCGACGACGACTCGATGCTCGAGTTGCTGGAGCCCTACGCAGGCCACCGCGGCAGGGTCGTGCGCCTGGTCAAGGCGGCCGGCATCGGCCCACCAAAGCACCATCCAGCCCCCACCCGCTTCGACATCAGCCGCATCTAACCCGCCCGGCGGGCCGCCTTCTCGGCCTGGCGGGTCGCTTTGGCGGCCCGGTGAGCCAGCGTGCGCTCCACATAGGGCGCCACTTCGGGGGTCTTGCAGCCGGTCTGGCCGTGATCGACCTTCACCGGGCCGATGCGGCGGGCGGCGGCCAGCACCGATCGGCGCAGGTTGCCGTCGCGTAGGGCGATGACGATGAGCGCCCCGTTCATCTCGTGGCGGACCCGGTTGGGCCGCTCGCCGATCTCCGCCTCGATCTGGCGCAGCAGGCCACGCAGTTCCTCGACGGACCAGACGTCGGGATCCTCGGCGGTGCACATGACGATGAACCACCCCGTGGACGCGGTCCACTCGGCCGGGCTGTCCCTCCAGGCGTCGCTCAACGTCCGGGCGTGGGGCGATTGCGCGCAGAGCCCGCCGAGGCCCTCGGCCAGGATGTAGTTGTCCACGTCGCCCAGCCAGCGGCCCGCCAGCGGCTCGTCCATCGCGGCCGGATCGGCGGCGCGCAGCGCCAGCACCCGGGCATCGTGGTTGCCGCTGTCCCACAGCTGCTGAGCCAGGTGATGGTCAGTCTTGATCGGCTTGGCGATCTTGCCGAGGTCGGCGTAGCTGACCCCGAACATGGGCTCGGCCGCACCGTGGCGGGCATACACCTTGCGGTTCTGAGCCGTCCCCGCAGCCTCCAGTTCCGCCATGACCGTGCCGATGTCACTCATGTCGCTGCTCACCGCCGCCATTGTTCTCGACCGAACTCACCCGCCGAAGTCGCGGGTGAACAGGCGGTAGGCCACACTATCGACGAGGTTCGCAGAGTTCGACAGCACAACCACCCCCTCACGGGCCTCAGGGTCGAAGCCGACGAACGAGCTGTAGCCACCGGTGGCGCCGTTGTGCCACACGAACCGGCGATCGCCCTCGACCGCGATGACCCACCCGAGCCCGAGGTCCATGCCCAGCGTCGGGTCCGGCACCTGCGGGGCATGGGCGAACTCCATTGCGGCGCCCAGCGGCGACTCTCGCAGCCCCATGTTGGCATCGACGAACGTCAGCATGTCGTCCACGGTGGACCGAAGCGCTCCTGCTCCGGCTAGGGCGGTGAAGTCCCAGTTTGCGGCCGGACGCAGCCGCCCGTCGTGCCCGGGGGCCAGGCGCTCCCGCAGCGATGGCGTCAGCTCGATGACGGTGTCGTGCATCTGCAGCGGCTCGAGGATCCGCTCGGTCACCAGAGTCTCGTAGTCGGTGCCCGCCCGGAGGGCGAGCGCATGGCCCAGCAGGCCGTAGCCGAAGTTCGAGTACTCGACCGCCTCGCCTATGTCCCGGCGCAGTTCGTGCGATGACAGGAAGGCATGGAGACGCTCGGTGTCGTAGTCCGCGTACGGGTTGGTGTCGTCGGCCGGGTCCAAGTTGTCGGGCAGGCGGGGCAGTCCCGAGTTGTGGGTGGCCAAATGTCCCACCGTTATCTCCGCTCCGTCGCGGGTCGGCATCCGGGCCGCGGCGCCGAGCAGGGTCTGCACCGGAGTGTCGAGCCCCAGATCCCCCCGCACGACCAGGTCGGCCAGCAGAGTCGACGTGAACACCTTCGTGACGGAGCCGATCTCGAACACGGTGTCGGCGCCGGGCGGGGTCGGATCGTCGGCACTGAGACGCCCGTACCCGACGACCGCGCGCCCCTCCTCCGTGGTCACGGCCGCGACCACGCCGACGCTCTGCCGCCCGCCGTCGACGAACTCCGCCAAAAGGCCGCGGATCTGGGCCTCGCTCACCGGCTGGAGGCCCGACTCGCCGGCAGGCTCTGCGACCGACTCAGCCGTGGCCACCGGCTCGGACACGACGGCCCGCTCAACCTCCCCAACCCGCTCAACCTCCACGACCCGCTCAACCTCCCCAACCCGCTCAACCTCCCCAACCCGCTCAACCTCCCCAACCCGCTCAACCTCCCCAACCCGCTCAGGCTCGACGACCGGCTCAGCCTCCCCAACCCGCTCAACCTCCCCAACCCGCTCAGGCTCGACGACCGGCTCAGCCTCCCCAACCCGCTCAACCTCCACGACCGGCTCAACCTCCGCGATCGGCTCAGGCTCGACGACCGGCTCAACCTCCGCAACCGGCTCGGGCTCCACGATCGGCTCAGCCTCGGTTGCGCCGTTTGTGCCGCCGCACGCTGCGCACCAGAGCGCAAGCCCGACCCCTATGGCGATCCTCCTACCCGTGGTACTGCTCTCCACTCATCCCAGGCCGAGCTCGGAGATGCGGTCGAGGACTCGCTCGGTCTCGTCGCCGATGGTGGTGCTGTCGCCGTGGCCGGTGTGCACGACCGTGTCGGCGGGCAGGGTGAGCAGGCGGTCGCGGATGCTGCGCAGGATGGTGGGCTCGTCGCTGAAGCTGCGGCCGGTGGCGCCCGGCCCGCCGCAGAACAGGGTGTCGCCCGACAGCACCCGGCCGTCGGCGGCATCGTGGAAGCAGCAGCAGCCCGGCGAGTGGCCCGGAGTGTGGACCACGCCCAACTCATGGCCGCCCGCGGCCAGCACCGAACCCGGCTCCAGGTCGCGGTCGGGGGAGTCGCCGGGATGGACTGCATCCCACAGCATCCGGTCGTCGGGGTGTATCAGCACCGGCGCGTCCACCGCGTCGCGCAGCGCGACCGCCGCGTTGATGTGGTCGTTGTGGCCGTGGGTGCACACGATGGCCGCCACCCGGCGGCCGGCCACTGCCGCGGCGATGGGCTCGTGGTCGTGGGCCGCGTCGAAGATGAGCACCTCGCGGTCGTCGCCCACCAGCCAGATGTTGTTGGTGACCTCCCACTCGCCGCCGTCGAGGGCGAATATGCCGTCGGTCGTCACCAGCTCGATGGGCATGGTCCCGGTCCCCGCCTCGCTCGCCCGCCTACAGCACGACGACGGAGCGCAGCACCTCGCCCCGCTCCATCTTGTGGAAGGCCTCCTCCACGTCGCCGAGGTCGATCGTCTCCGACACGAAGCCGTCGAGGTCGAGCCGGCCCTGGAGGTACAGGTCGATCAGCATGGGGAAGTCCCGGCTCGGCAGGCAGTCGCCGTACCAGCTCGACTTCAGCGCCCCGCCCCGGCCGAACACCTCGATGAAGGGCAACTCGATGGTCATGTCCGGTCGGGGCACGCCCACCAGCACCACCGTGCCGGCGAGGTCGCGGGCCTCGAAGGCCTGCCGGTATGTCTGGGGCAGTCCCACTGCCTCGATGGCCACGTCCACGCCGTTGCCGCCGGTGAGGGCCTGGATCGCCTCCACCGGGTCGGCCTCAGACGAGTTGATGGTGTGGGTGGCGCCGAAGCCCCGAGCCCACTCCAGCTTGCGGTCATCGATGTCCACCGCGATGATCGTGTGGGCCCCGGCCAGCTTGGAGCCGGCGATGGCGGCGTCGCCCACTCCCCCGCAGCCGAAGACGGCCACGCTGTCGCCCCGACCGACTCCGCCGGTGTTGATGGCGGCGCCGATGCCGGCCATCACCCCGCAGCCCAGCAGGCCTGCGGCGGTGGCCGGAGCGGACGAGTCGACCTTGGTGCACTGCCCCGCGGCGACGATGGTCTTCTCGACGAACGCGCCGATGCCCAGCGCGGGCGAGAGTTCGGTCCCGTCGGCCAGCGTCATCTTCTGGGACGCGTTGTGGGTGCTGAAGCAGATCTGGGGCCGGCCCCGCAGGCACGAGCGGCACTGACCGCAAACCGCCCGCCAGTTGAGGATCACGTAGTCGCCGGGCTCCACCTCGGTCACGCCGTCGCCGACCGACTCGACCACCCCTGCGGCCTCGTGTCCCAGCAGGAAGGGGAACTCGTCGTTGATCCCGCCCTCGCGGTAGTGCAGGTCGGTGTGGCAGACGCCGCAAGCCTGGACGGCCACCACCGCCTCGCCGGGACCCGGGTCGGGGATCACGACGTCGGTGATCGTGACCGGCTCGCCCACCGCCATCGACACCACTCCTTGCACGGTCTGGCGCATGTCCTCGTCCTCCTGGTAGTCCGGCCGGCTGGTCTGGGCACACTACCGCGCCCGGCCCGGCCATCAAGTGGCGAGGCCCGGAGGTCACGGAGCATGGTCACCCCGGCTGATCGTCCCGCAGGCGGGGGCATAGAGCAACTGGACCGCCGGCCCGGACAAGCACCCCCGCTGATCGTCCCGCAGGCAGGGGCATAGAGCAACTGGACCGCCGGCCCGGACAAGCACCCCCGCTGATCGTCCCGCAGGCAGGGGCATAGAGTCGTGGCCATGTGCCGCAACATCACGACCCTGCGAGGTCTGGCCCCGCCCGCCTCGACAGAGGAGGTCGAAGCCGCCGCCCGCCAGTACGTCCGCAAGGTCAGCGGGGTCCAGAAGACCTCCGCGGCCACCGAGGCCGCCTTCGAGCAGGCCGTCGCGCTGGTAGCCGACGCCACCGCCGACCTACTGGCTGCCCTGCCGCCCCGCCGGACACCGCCCCGCAACGAGCCACCGCTGCGGCGACGGGCCGCCGCGGCCGCCGCGGCCGTCGGCACCACCGCCTGAGACGTTCATGGCCGGCTCGACGGGGCAGCTGGCGGACCTCGTGGCCCAGGCCCGGCGGTACGGCGTGCGCGACGAGGCCGTGCTCGCCGCCATCGGGACGGTGCCGCGGCAGAGCTTCGTGCCCCGCCGGCTCGCCTCGGCCGCCTTCGACGACGGTCCACTGCCGATCGGCGAGGGCCAGACCATCAGCCAGCCCGCGATGGTGGCCATGATGGCCGAGGCCGCCCAGTTGCGCCCCGACGACCGGGTGCTGGAGGTCGGGGCCGGCTCCGGCTACGGCGCGCTGGTGCTGCGGGCCCTGGCCGGCCGGGTGGTGACCATCGAGCGCAGGCCCGGCCTGGCCGGCAAGGCCCGGGCCGCGCTGGCGGGCCAGGGCTTAGGGGACGTGGAGGTGGTGGTGGGCGACGGCACGCTGGGCTGGCCCACCGAGGCGCCCTATGACGCCATCGTCGTGACCGCGGCCGGCCCGGAGCCGCCCCCGCCCCTGCTGGAGCAGCTCGCGCCGGGAGGACGCCTGGTGATGCCCGTGGGCGAGCAGCACAACACCCAGTTCCTGATGCGCTACACCCGCACCGCCACCACGCACGTCCAAGACGATGGCGATCCCGCTCCCGAGGAGGAGTACCGGTCCGAGCGGCTGACGGCGGTGCGCTTCGTCCCGCTCATCGGCGCCCACGGCTTCGGGCCCCGCCGATGACGCTGACCCGTCACCGAATCATCGACGCAGCCACACCGGGGGTGCCCCGCGACCACGACCGGTTCAACGTCAATGGGCCGTCGGTGCTGCCCGCGCCCGCCTGGATGCCGGACCCTCCGGGCCGGTACGCAGACTTCTAGTCCGGTGTCGGAGACTCGCTCGACCGCGGGCGGCGCGGCGCGATCCGCCACGGCCCGCCAGGTGGTGCGCCGACTCCCGCAGTTGATCGCGGGGTTGTGGATCTTCGGGATGGGTCTGGCTCTCGTGGTGCTCGGCGGGCAGGGTCAGGGTCCCTGGATCGTGTTCGACGAGGGCGTCTCGCTGCACACGCCGCTGACCATCGGCACGGTTGCGATTCTTGTCGGCGTGGTGCTGGTGGCCGGGTTGGCGCTGGCTCGCGAACCGGTGGGGTTCGGCACTCTGGCGAACGCGGTGGTGGTGGGGGTCTCGACCGACGTGACCCTGGCGATCTTCGACCAGCCCGGCTCAGTTATTGGGCAGGTGGCCCTGACGCTGGTCAGCCCGTTGCTGGTAGCGCTGGGCTCGGGCCTGTACCTCGGCGTCATGCTGGGTCCGGGACCACGCGACGGCGTCATGACGGCCATGCACCGCCGCGGCGTCCCCATCTGGCTGGCCCGCTTCATCATCGAAGCCGTGCCGTTCACAATCGGCGCGATCCTGGGCGGCACGGTGGGCTGGGGGACGGTCTACTGGCTGGTGGTCATCGGCCCTGCGGTGAACCTGGCGATGAAGTTCCGCTCCTGGCCCATGGTGCCCTCGCGCTGGATCGACGTGTTCAACGCCCTGGAGACGGACCGGCACCCCGTACCCCGCACCAACCGCCGGCACCCAGGCTTCCGGCGCCACTGAGGCCGTACGGGCCTCGGCAATCCGCCCCCTATCCAGAACTGGCAGCACAATGCACGCCATCCGTGCAAAACACTGCCAATTCCCCGGGCCAGCCACCCCCCATCCAGAACTGGCAGCACAATGCACGCCATCCGTGCAAAACACTGCCAATTCCTGAAGTGGGTGGGGCACGGACGGGCTGCGGTCTGCCAGCGGAGCGGGTCTAGCCTGAGCTTGTGATCGATCTTCGCTCCGACACTGTCACCCAGCCCACGGCGGCCATGCGGGCGGCCATGGCGGCAGCCACCGTGGGCGACGACGTGTACGGCGAGGATCCCACCGTCAACGAACTCCAGGATGTCACGGCCTCCCTGCTGGGCAAGGAGGCCGCGCTGTTCGTGACCAGCGGCACCCAGGGCAACCTCTGCGGGCTGCTCGCCCACTGCGGGCGCGGCGACGAGTACATCGTCGGCGACCGCGCCCACACCTACATGTACGAGGGCGGCGGCGCGGCGGTGCTCGGCTCCATCCAGCCCCAACCGGTTCCCAGGGGCGACGACGGCATGATCGACCTGGCAGCGGCCGAGGAGGCCGTCAAGTCGCCCGACCACCACTTCGCCCGCACCAGGCTGCTGTGCCTGGAGAACACCGCCGACGGCAACGTGCTGACGCTCGAGCAGATGGAGGCGTCGGCCGAGTTGGCTGCCCGCCACGGCCTGGCCCACCACCTCGACGGGGCCCGGCTGCCGAATGCTGCGGTGGCGCTGGAAGTGTCGCCGGCCGAGGTGGCTGCGCCGTTCGATTCGGTGTCGGTGTGCCTCTCGAAGGGTCTGGGCACACCGATGGGCTCAGTGCTGGCCGGACCGGTGGACCTGATCGACGAAGCCCACAAATGGCGCAAGATGCTCGGCGGGGGGCTGCGCCAGGCCGGGATCGTGGCCGCGGCAGGACTGTACGCGCTAGAGCACCACATCGATCGACTGGCCGACGACCACGCCAACGCATCCCGCCTGGCCGACGGTCTGGCCGCCATCGACGGCGTCAAGATCGACTCCTGCGCAACCAACATGGTGTTCATCCGCGTCGACGACGAGGGGCGCGGCGACGGCCTGGACCTGCGGACAGGACTCGCCGACCGCGGCATCCTCACCCGCTGGGACGGCTCCCGGGCCCGGCTGGTCACCCACCTCGACGTGACCGCCGATGACATGGAGACGGCCATCGACGCCTTCGCCGAACTTCTGTCCTGAGGATCGGCGAGAACCCGACCGAATCTGCACGAGTTTTCCTCATATATGGCGGGTTTCCCTACAGATCTTGACCGAGCCGGCCCGAGCGGCCCGCGATGAGTACGGTGAGACCATGACCCTGGCCGTGGGGCGCCGGTGGGCGCCTTCGCGGCCCGAGCGGACCGCGATGAGTACGGTGAGGCCATGACAAGGTGGTCGTGGGGCGCCGGTGGGCGCCTTCGCGGCCTGAGTACGGTGGCGCCATGACCTTGGCTGTTGCTGGCACGCTGATGCAGACACCGGCACCGGACCAGTTCACCGTCACCGATGCGGTCGTCGAGGTGGACGCCACCGGGGCCATCGTCGCCGTCCACGACCGTTCCACGCCTGAGGGAGCGGCTGCCGGACGGGCCGCGCTGGACGCCGCTGCCGAACGGGTGGAACTGGCGCCGGGCACGTTCCTGATGCCCGGCATGGTGGATCTTCATGTGCATGCGCCCCAGTGGCCCCAGCTCGGCACCGGCCTCGATCTGCCCTTGGAGCGGTGGCTGTTCGAGTACACCTTCCCACTGGAGGCCCGCTACGCCGACACCGGCTTCGCGGCGGCGGTGTGGGACGACCTGGTCCCGACCCTGCTCGCCCACGGTACGACCACCGCCGTCTATCACTCGTCGAACCATCTGGAGGCCACGACCGCGCTGGCCCGAACCTGCGCCCGCCACGGGCAACGGGCGCTCGTGGGCCGGGTCGCCATGGACCATCCGTCAGGAACCCCTGAGTGGTATCGCGATGCGACCGCGTCGGAGGGCGTGGACGCGTCGGCCGCGTCCATCGAAGCGGTGGAAGCGCTCGCGAGTCCGCTCGTGGAGCCGATCATCACTCCCCGCTTCGCGCCGGCCTGCACCGACGCACTCCTGGAGGGGCTCGGCGAACTGGCCGAGTCCACCGGCGCACGGACGCAGACCCACTGCGCCGAGTCGGACTGGCACTGCGGCTACGCCCTCGACCGGTTCGGCACCACCGATCCGGCCGCGCTCGACCGCTTCGGCCTGGTACGGCCCCGCACAGTGCTGGCCCACGCCGACCACCTCACCACCGACGACATGGCCCTCGTGTCGGGTCAGCGGGCGGGCGTGGCCCACTGCCCGCTGTCCAACGCGTACTTCGCCAACGCGGTGTTCCGCGTGCGGCGGGCGCTGGCCGCCAACGTCCGCGTGGGCCTGGGCACCGACATCGCCGGAGGGGCCCGTCCCGGACTGCTGGCAATGTGCCAGGACGCGGTGACCGTCTCCCGCATGCTCGAGGACGGCGTCGACCCGGCCCTCGGCGCGGCGGAGCGGGGCGTGCCGGCGTCGCGGATCGACACCGCGACCGCCTTCTGGCTGGCGACCGCGGGCGGCGCGGCGGTAGTCGACCTGCCGGTGGGGCTGATCGAGCCGGGCCGCCGCTTCGACGCCATCGCGGTGCGCGCCGACCGGCCCGGCGGAACCATCCGGCTGTGGGACGGCTTCGACGACGAGGCCCGCATCTTCGAGAAGGTCGTCCGCCTGGCCGCCGACGACGACATCAGCCACGTCTGGGTGGACGGAGCGAGCGTCAAACCATAGCCACGCCCGGCATCCGCCAGCGCCGACGGCCGAGCTCGAATGGGGTGCGAGTTCCTCGCGATGCGGCGCTGTGCTTCTCGCTCACCTCCACCGCGCTCATAGGTCGCTCGGGCACCGGCCCTCGCAGCGCACCTTGCGCCGTGGTCTGGCGACTCGTGCCAATCCGCTCGACCGCGGACGGCACTAGCTTCGAGCCATGACCGAGATCCTGACCACCCCCGATGGAACCGCGTTCGTCCGCACGCCGGACGAGCGCTTCGCCGCCATCGCCGACTACCCCTACGAGCCCCGGTACGCAACCGTGGACGGGCTGCGCATGGCCTACATCACGGCCGGGCCCGACGACTCCGGCGGCGGCGCGGCCACGATCCTACTGCTGCACGGCGAGCCGACCTGGGGCTACCTGTACCGCAAGATGATCCCGGTGCTGGCCAATGCCGGCCACCGGGTGATGGTCCCCGACCTGATCGGCTTCGGCCGCTCCGACAAGCCCGTCGAGCGCTCCGCCTACACCTACGCGGGCCACGTGGGCTGGATGAGCGACTTCCTGGACGCGACCGCGGCCGAGCGCGGCTCGGGGCCGCTGCACCTTTTCGGCCAGGACTGGGGCGGGCTCATCGGCCTGCGCCTCGCGGCCGAGAACCCCGACCTGATCGACCGGCTGATCCTGGCCAACACCGCGCTCCCGGTGGGCGAGTCCCCCGGGGCCGGCTTCGACTTCTGGCGCCAGTTCAGCCAGGACGTGCCGTTCCTGGACTGCGGCCGGCTGGTCGCCAACGCCACCGCCACCATGCTGAGCGAGGCCGCCGTCGAGGCCTACCGGGCGCCGTTCCCCGCTGAGACGCACTTGGCGGGGGCCCGCCAGTTCCCGCTTCTGGTGCCGGTGACGCCAGACGACCCGGCCGTTGGTGCCAACCGGGCCGCCTGGGAGGTCCTCAGCCAGTGGACCAAGCCGGTGCTCACCCTGTGGGCGCCCGGCGACCCGGTGCTGGGAGGACTGCAGCCCTTCATGGTCGAGCGCATCCCGGGTGCGGCCGGCCAGCCTCACGCCCAGTTCGAGCCGGCCGGCCACTTCATCCAGGAGGACCAGGGTCCAGCTCTGGCCGAAGCAATCAACGCCTGGCTCGCCGAGGGCTGACCGGCAGGGTCCCGAAGCCCACAACCCTGCGAGGGAGTCCTGTGCCGGCTCCTCGCTGCCCTGTCCGATCAGCACTGGCGGGGCTTGATCATGCCGAGTTCATGCTAGAATCATGCCATGGCCAACCTGCAAGTCAAGAACGTCCCGGAAGAGCTCCATGAACGTCTTCGGAGACATGCCCGCAGTCGCAACTGCTCGATGAGCGCAGCCGTGCTCGAGGCCATCGAACACGAGCTGGCCAGCTGGGAGTGGCGCGAGCGGCTTGCCAGCCACCCCACCACCGACCTCGGCATTGACGCGGCGACCCTCATCGCCGAGGAGCGCGATCTGCGCGAAGCGGAACTTGCGTGAGCCTCTACGTGGTCGATGCGTCGGTGGCGGTCGAGTACCTCCTGCGCACGCCCCTCGGGCTTTCGATCGCCGAGACCATCGAGGACGCCAGACTCGCGGCTCCCGACCTCATTGACGCCGAGGTCGTGTCGGGGCTTCGCCGTGCGGTTCACGCTGGGCGCCTCACCGACGAGCGAGCTGTCATGGCGATCGACGCTCTGACGCAGTGGCCCCTCAGGCGCATCGCGGGCCGAGCGCTGGCCCCCATGGCCTGGCCGCACCACCACAACATCACCGCGTACGACGCCTTCTATGTCGCGGCAGCGAGCGCGCTAGGAGCCCCGCTGCTCACCGCGGACGGCCGTCTCGCGAGAGCGCCGGGCCTCGGCATCACCATCCAGCACATCCGTATCTCCTGATTCGTGCCGTCTAGGTTGACCACAGCCGACTGGATGAGAGGCAACAGTGCCGGAGATCATCGAGGTGGAGGCCTACCGGAGGGCGATCTCGGCCACGGAGGGGCGGACGATCTCTCGCGTCCACGCTCCCGACGAGTGGTTCGCGAAGGGCGGCACCTCCACCGACGCTCTGCGCCTGGAGCTGACCGGGGCACGGGTCGACACGGTGCGACGCATCGGCAAGCTCGTGATCGTCGACACCGACGGGCCCCGGCTGGGACTGCGATTCGGAATGACCGGCAAGATCGTGGTGGACGGAGCCATGCCCATCGACCACCTGCTCTACGACAGCCCCCGCCACGAACCGGCCTGGGACCGGTTCGGGCTCCAGTTCGAGGGCGGGGGTGCCATGGTGCTGCGCGACCCCCGCCGGCTCGGCGGCGTGCAGCTCGACCCCGACGAGCAGGCACTGGGACCCGACGCGCTGTCCTTGACGCTGGGACAGCTGCGCAAGGCCCTGGCCGGCTCGACGGTGGCACTCAAGGCCCGGCTGCTGGACCAGCGCCGGGTGGCCGGACTCGGCAACCTGCTGGTCGACGAGGCGCTGTGGCGGGCCGGCCTGTCGCCCGTCCGGGAAGCCCGTTCCCTGGACGCCACCGAGGCGGCCCGGCTGCACCGCAACATCCGCCGCACGCTGAACGTTCTCGGCGAGCGGGGCGGATCCCACACCGGCGACCTCCAGCCGGGCCGGGTGCGGGGCGGCGGCTGCCCCCGGGACGGGGCGCCGCTGCGCCGCGACCAGGTCGGCGGCCGCACCACCTACTGGTGCCCCGCGCACCAAGGCTGACCCGACTGGGCCGTGCCGCGCGATCCCGACCTCGACTGGAACACCCACTGGTGCCCCGCGCACCAAGGCTGACCCGACTGGGCCGTGCCGCGCGATCCCGACCTCGACTGGAACACCCACTGGTGCCCCGCGCACCAAGGCTGACCCGACTCCTCCACCACGCTCGCCAGCAACCGCCGTCGTAGCCTGATCGGATGGCTGGTCCGCTGGCGCTGCGCTTCGTGTCGTCGTTCCCCCACGCCCGCCAGATGCCGGCCACGGTCGCCGAGGTCGCCCTGGTGGGACGGTCCAACGTGGGCAAGTCGTCGCTCCTGAACGCCCTCGCCCACCGCAAGCAACTGGCCCGCACCTCCAAGACCCCCGGCGCCACCCGGCTGCTCAACGGGTTCGAGCTCGGCGCGGAGGGATCGGGGCTCTGGGTGGTTGACCTGCCCGGCTACGGCTACGCCAAAGCGTCCAAGGCTGAACAGTCCCGCTGGAGCTCCATGGCAGCGGGCTACCTCGCCCACCGCGAGCCGCTGCGGGGCGTCCTGCACCTCATCGACGGCGAGATCGGCCCGACCAGCCTCGACCTGCAGACCGTCGAATGGCTCGACAGCCTCGACCTGCCCGTCAGCTATGTGGCCACCAAGGCCGACAAGGTGCGTCCCTCCCGTCGGGGCGCCCGCAAGGCCGAACTAGCGGCCAAGCTCGGCACCGACCGGGGCACCGTCCACTGGACCAGCGCCACCAAGGGCACCGGCATCGCTGAGCTGCGCACCCTCGTGCGGACGCTGTTGGAGGCATAGACATCCTCCCGAGCCGGAACTGGCAGCACAACACGCGCCATCCGTGCAAAACGCTGCCAAATCCCGCAGACGGCGTCCTCCGAGCCGGAACTGGCAGCACAATGCACGCCAGAGGGCCGCACTGCCTCCAATCACCGCCCGCGGTCAACCCGGCCACAGCACAACAAGACCCGTTACCGGACGACAACCGACAGATGAATGTCACAGTACGGTGCGAGTGTCCTTGCAATTCACGTACTGCGTGGTGGAATTTCAAGGATAGGATGGCCAAATGCCGCTGATCGACCGGCTGGTGGATGCCCAGAACCTGCTGAAGGCGATATCGCATTCTCCGGTGACGCTGCTCACCGGGCCCCGGCAGGTGGGGAAGTCCACCCTGGCCCGCCAGACAATTGCCTCGCCGGCTCCGGCGTTCTATGACCTCGAGGACCATCGCGACCTCGCCCGGCTGGCCGAGCCGACGCTGGCGCTGCGCGACACCGGCGACACGATCGTGATCGACGAGGCCCAGCGGATGCCCGGTCTGTTCCCGACGCTTCGAGTCCTCGTCGACGAGGACCGCCGACCGGGCCGCTTCGTCGTGCTCGGCAGCGCGTCGCCCGACCTCGTCGGCCTGGGCTCGGAGTCGTTGGCCGGTCGAGTGACTCTCGTCGAGTTGGGGGGCCTGCGGCTCTGCGACGTCGGCGCGCACCGTCTCGACGACCTCTGGCTGCGGGGCGGGCTGCCCGAGTCGTTCGTCGCCGCCACCGATGAGGCGTCGAACCGCTGGCGCGACGACTACATCTCGACCTTTCTCGAGCGCGACCTAGCCAATCTCGGCTTCCGATTCCCGGCCACGACGATGCGGAGATTCTGGACGATGCTGGCCCACTACCACGGGCAGACCTGGAACGGCGCTCGAATCGCCCGGTCGATCGACGTCTCAGAAACCACCGTGAGGCGATACATCGACGCCCTCACCGATGCCCTGGTCGTGCGCCAGCTTCCGCCGTGGTTCGCCAACATCTCGAAGCGGCAGGTCAAGTCGCCCCGGGTCTACATCCGGGACTCGGGCCTGCTGCACCGGCTGCTCGGCATCACCACCATGCTCGACCTCGAGCGCTCTCCCGCGCTCGGGGCCAGCTGGGAAGGAATGATCGTCGAGCAGCTCCTGACCAGGTTCGCCTCCGCCCATCCCACCTACTGGTCCACCCACGCCGGCGCCGAACTCGATCTGCGACTCGAGATCAACGGGCGAGTCCTCGGATTCGAGATCAAGCGCACTGCCCGGCCGGCGGTCTCCAAGTCGATGCACAGCGCCCTGGCCGACCTTGACCTCGACCACCTGCTCCTCGTACACGCCGGCCCCCACCGATTCCCTTTCGCCGACCGCATCACCGCCATGAGCGCAACCGAACTCCTGACCGGAGACGATCCGCTCGCTGCCCTCTAGTGTCCTGAGTCAGGAGTTCGTGGTGATGTAGGCGAGCTGGCCTACGGCTGCCGTTCCGATGCGCCGTCCCGGCCTTCCTCCCCCGAATTGGTGGCGATTGTGGGTATCCAGTGCCCCAATATGTCCCCAATCTCGCAGCAAGGGGCAAACCGGAGGTGACCAGTCCGCAAAATGGTCGAATACGCGGCGAATCAGCCGCTCAAGACACTAGGCGGAGGCGGCCAGGGAGGCGACCGCGGCGGGCAGGCCGTGGCCGTGGGGCAGCCCCAGCACTGTCATGGCGGTCTCCAGGCCGCCGAGCGCGCCCAGCAGCATCGGCTCGTTGAGGTCGCCGAGATGGCCCATGCGGAATGCCCGTCCCTCCATCTCGGTCATCATCCCCGACCCGACGCTGACCCTGAAGCGGTCCCGAGCCATGTCGATCAGCGGCCCGGCGGCGATGTCACCGGTGCGCACGCAGGTGATCGCCGCGGTGCGGTGCTTGGGCTCGGCGATGTTGATCTCCCACGGGCCGCCGCACGCCCACCCGTCCACCGCGGCATGGACCGCGGCGGCCCAGCGGCGGTGGCGGGCGATCGAGGCGTCGATCCCGCCGTTCTCGGCGAGCATGTCGAGGGCGGCCCTCAGGGCGAACATGTGCTGTATGGGCGGGGTGCCGCCGAAGCGCTTGTAGATGTGGCCCTCCTCGAAGCGGGGCTCCCACGCCAGATGGAACCTCGGGGTGGCCGCTGACCGGTTGCGCTCCAGAGCACGCTCACTCAGCGCGCAGAACGACAGCCCCGGCGGCATCATCAGACCCTTCTGGGAGGCCGCCACCACCACATCGATCCCCCAGTCGCGCATCCGCAGCGGCTCGATGCCCAGCGAGCACACCCCGTCCACCACGAACAGCGCCGGATGGCCGGCCGCGTCGATGGCGGCCCTCATCGCGGCCAAGTCGGCGACCGCCCCGGTCGACGTCTCGGTGTGGACGATGCACACGCTGCGGATCCGGTGGCCGGTGTCGGCGGCCAGGATGTCGGCGATCTCGGCCGGGTCGGTCGGACGCCGCATGTGGGGCTCGGTCGACACCACCTCGTAGCCGAGGTCGCGGGCCATCATCGCCCAGCGTCGCCCGAACAGCCCGCAGTCGGGAATGAGCACAGTGTCGCCGGGGTCGAGCGTGTTGGTGAGCGACGACTCCCAGGCGCCGTGGCCCACCGTGGTCAGCACCACGATCTCGTCGGCCCCGCCGAACACGTCGGGCAGCTCGGCCCACACACTGTCGGCCAGCGCGATGAAGTCGGGATCGGCGAAGTCGATGGCCGGACGGCGGAATGCTTCCAGCACCCGGTCGGGGATGTTGGTGGGACCGGGATTCTGGACGAAGTACCGGCCTCCCGCACCGCGCGGCCATGCAGTCACTGTCTAACCTCCGAGCGATGACGTGGGCTGCGGTGCTCAGTCCTCCAGCCGGCCGGCGAGGGACTCCACCGAGTCGATGAACTCCTCGATGATCTCATACACCACCTGCGCGCTGGTCTTGGTCTGGTTCATGGTGCCCACGATCTGGCCGACGAAATAGTTGGCCAGCTTCTCAGCCCCCGAGCCGGCGTGGTGCGAGGCCCGCTGGATGCGGCGCTGGGCGGCTCGGGTCAGCACCGGCTGCAGAGGCATCGGCAGCGGGTCGGGCGTGTCGTCCCGTTCCCACTCCTCGGTCCAGGCCGACTTGAGCATGCGGGCCGGCTTGCCGGTGAGGGATCGGGACCGCATCGTGTCCGACGATGTTGCGGCCAGCATCTTGTCCTTGACCACCGGGTGGGTCTCGGCCTCGGCGGTGGTCAGCCACACCGACCCGCACCACACGCCCTCGGCCCCCAGGGCCATGGCGGCGGCCATCTGGCGGCCCCGGCCGACGCCGCCCGCGCCGAGCACCGGGATGTCCACCGCATCGACGACCTCGGGGATGAGCACCATCGAGCCGACCTCGCCGGTGTGGCCTCCCGCCTCGTAACCCTGGGCGATGATGATGTCGGCACCGGCCGCGGCGTGGCGCTCGGCGTGCACCGCCCGGCCCGCCAGCGCGCCCACCAGCCTGCCGGCGCCCTTGGCCGCGTCGATCATCTGCGGCGGCGGAGGCCCGAGGGCGTTGGCCACGAACGCGGCCCGGTGGGACAGGGCGATCTCGAGCTGGGCGCCGGCGGTGTCGGCCGAGAACGGTGCGGCGTCCCCGAGGCTGCCGAAGGAGGTGAGCGAGTCCGAGCCGCCCTCGTCGGGCAGCGGCGGAACGTCGTAGCGGGCCAGGATCTCGTCCACGAACTCGATGTGGGTGGCCGGGATGAGGCGGCGCACATCGTCGAGCGTGTAGCCGCCGCCGGTGCCGCCAGCCTGCTTGGCCGCCATGATGACATCCACGCCGTAGGGCTTGTCGCCGACCTCGGCCTCGATCCAGTCCAGGTCGATCTCGAGCGACTCAGGAGAGTGGGCCACCGCGCCCAGCACCCCCATCCCCCCTGCCTTGGACACTGCGGCCACCACGTCGCGGCAGTGGCTGAAGGCCAGGACCGGGAACTCGATGCCCAGCATGTCGGTGATGCGCGTCTTCACGGCCTGGAGCCTACTTTCACCAGACGGCTCAGGGGCCGAGCGAACAGGCGGAACGACGCGGCCCGTACGCCGCGAGGCGGCGGCCCGAGCGGCCCGTGAGCGCAGCGAACAGCGGGATCGGCGCCAGCGCAACGCGAAGGGCTCGCACCTGTCCGCGCGCCTGGCACCTGCGGCTGCGGGCCCGCGCCGCCCCGCAGTCGGCGCACGCGATGGGCTCGCGCCTGTCCGCGCGCGCCCAGACCGGCCACGTCAACGCCCGCACCGACGTCGACGGCAACGCGAAGGGCACTCACCTGTCCGCGCGCGCCCCCAGACGGGCCACGTCAACGCCCGCACCGACGCCGACGGCGACGCGAAGGGCACTCACCTGTCCGCGCCCGTCCTTGCTGCCGGGCCAGGCCCCCGAACTGGCAGCGCGGGACGCTGGATCCGGTGCCGGCCGCTGCCAATCCGGCCGCGGGTCTCAGGCCCGGCGCGCCCGCGTCTCGCTCCATGTGAGGCCGGCCTCCACGTTGGGCTCGCGGGGCAGGCCCAGAACGTGCTCGGCCACGATGTTGCGCTGCACCGCGAAGGTGCCGCCCCCCAGCGTGAGCGCCGGCGAGAACAGCAGGCCGTAGTGCCAGATCGGGTCGACATCGGGGAAGTGGCCGCCGCCCCGGGGGAAGTTGACCTCGGTGGCGCCGGACTGCATCGACTTCGGGATCGCTCCGGCCGGCCCGGATCCGGTGAGCATCCCGGCCGCGCCCGCGGTGGCTGCGGCCAACTCCATGACCCGCCGGCCGTGGTCGTCGGACATGATCTTCTGGATCGACGCCTCCGGACCGGGGGTGCGCCCGGCCAGGCGGGCGCTGAGGGTGCGCAACTGGTTGAGGCGCAGCACCTCGGCCTCGCAGTACATCGAGGCCAAGCGGTCCCGCAGCACCGGGTCGGACACCCCGCCGCTGCCCCTCACGAGCTCGATCAGTTTCTGGGCGGTCGGCCCGAGGCTCCACAGCACCCCGCCCGAGGACAGCCCGACCCGCTCGTTGGCCAGCGTCACCTTGGCCAGTCGCCAGCCGTCGCCCTCGGCGCCCACCCGCAGGCTCGCCGGCAGCCGGACGTCGTCGAAGAACACATGGTTGAACGAGTGGGCCGTGGTCATGTCCACGATGGGCTGCATGGTCACGCCGGGAGCGTCCATGGGGCAGATGAAGTAGGAGATGCCCTTGTGCTTGGGCACGTCGGGGTCGGTGCGGGCGATGAGGATCCCGAACTTGCTGTGATGGGCGCCGCTGGACCAGATCTTGGAGCCGTTCACCACGTAGGTGTCGCCGTCGCGCACCGCCCGGGTGGACAGCGAGGCCAGGTCGGATCCGGAGTCGGGCTCGCTGAAGAGCTGGCACCAGTACTCCTCGCCGCTGAAGATCGGCCACAGGTAGCGGTCCTTCTGCTCGTCGGTGCCGGCCACGAGGATGGTGGGCGCGGCCCAGCCGATGCCGATCAGGTTCTCGGGACGCTTCACGCCCGCGGCGTTCAACTCCTCGTCGATCAGGAGCTGGTGCAGGCCGTCGGCCTCCAGCCCCCACGGCCGCGGCCAGTGGGGCACCACGTACCCGGCCTCGGCCAGCTGGCGGCCGGTGGGATTGGGGTGGTCGGCCAGCCAGCGTCGTACCGCGACCCGGCGAGGGTCGTCGTCAGCAGGAAGGTCGAAGTCCACCGGCCTCACTCTCGCCCCAACGACGCCGGCTCGCAACCGCGTGCAATCCCCCCGCGCGCCGACCTACGAGCCCGCCGCCAACCCGCCACCACCCCATCAGCACACACTCACACCGCCCGTGCAACCCCCCATGAAGTCGACCCACGAACCCGCCGCCAACCCGCCACCACCCCATCGACACACACTCACACCGCCTGTGCAATCCCCCCGAGCGGACCGATGTCCTAGCGGCCGGCGCCGCCCATAGGTCAGGCCCGACGAGCCTCCGCATCATCCGCGCCCGGCGGTCCGCCTCGATGGCATACTCAGTCACATGGTTCCCGATCCCGTGCTGGACCGGCTCGAGGCCTCCTTCGAGCGCCGGCGGGCCCGGATGCTCAGAACCCATGAGGGCAAGTGGGCCTTGATGATCTACCGCCGCGTCGGCGAGCCGACCGAGTTCTTCGACACCGCTCACGACGCGGTGACCGCCGGCTACCGGAAGGCGGCCGGCCAGAGGTTCCTCGTCAAACAAGTACTCAAGGAGGACAGGGTCATTCAGATGCCCTACAGGGTCGTGGTGGCCGACCATCGCTGACCGGCCCGATCATGCCCGAATCGAGGGCAGAATCGGTTCGCAGTCCGGAGGACTGGTCGAAGTCAAGCTTGAGGTGCAGCGGGACGAACTGGAGCGGCGCCGTCTTGAGACCATCGCGGTTCCGCTGCCGCTGTACGGGCGGGGCGTGATCGACACGGCCGCCGAGAAGTCCGGTGTCAGCGTGGCAACGGCACAGGCGATGCTCATCGACCCGATCGGGATGAACCGCGTCAGTACGCCGGGCGGTCCCATGCACCGGCCCGTCTACGCGATCACTCTCACGGTCGGCCCGAACCTGGATCGTCCTCCGGACCCGCTGGACCTAGAGGTCGTCGAGGTCGACATTGAAGGCGCGGCGATGCTGATCGGGCGCGACGTACTGGGGCTGGGAGAACTGGCGTGGCGCGGCGCCCGCCGCGAGTTCGAGCTCCACCTTCCAAGGAGTGGCCAGCCAGGCGGCTAGAGCCGGAGATCCGGCCACCGCGGAGCGCTTCGCCGAACTGGTCGCCTGAGCCCGCTGGCGGAACTGGCAGCAGAACGCACGCCATCCGTGCAAAACGCTGCCAATTCTGTAGGCGACCCGCCTCCCCAGCCGGAACTGGCAGCAGAACGCACGCCATCCGTGCAAAACGCTGCCAATTCGGGACGGGGCTGCGGCTAGCGGGAGCCGAGGGTGGCGTGGGGCAGGCTCTCGACCACGCCCTGAGGGGTGACGGCCATGAACTCGGCCAGCTCGGCGAACTCCGCGAGCGTGCCGGCGTCGGTGTAGCTCATAGCGCTGCGCAGGCCGGCCATCAGCTGGTGCACCAGCTTGGAGACCTCGCCCTTGTAGGGCACGGTGCCCTCGACCCCCTCAGGGGCCCGGTAGGACAGGTACTCCTCGTCGAGATCCTCGCCGCCGCGGTCGGCCCGGGCCTGGACCGCCTCGAAGCTGGCCATACCCCGGATGCGCTTCTGCAGCCCCTTGGGGCCCTGCTCAACCTCGCCGGGGCTCTCCTTGGTGCCGGCCAGCATGCTGCCGACCATCACGGTGGACGCACCCGCGGCCAGAGCCTTGGCGATGTCGCCGGAGGTGCGGATGCCGCCGTCGGCTATGACGGGCACGCCGATCGGGGCCACATCGGCTATAGCGGTGAGCTGGGGCACGCCGACACCGGCGACGGTGCGGGTAGTGCAGACCCCGCCCGGTCCGACTCCCACCTTCACCGCGTCGGCCCCGGCATCGGCCAGGTCGGCGGCGCCGTCGAACGTGGCGACGTTTCCGGCCACCACGTCGATGTCGGCGAAATGGTCCTTGAGGGAGCGCACCCCGTCGATGGCGTGGTCCGAGTGGCCGTGGGCGATGTCAAGCACCAGCGCGTCGGCGCCGGCGGCCACCAGAGCCTTGGCCCGCTCCAGCATGTCGCGGTCCGTGCCCACCGCGGCCCCGACGACCAGGCCGGCGCCGGCCTCCTTGACCATGTTGATCTGCTCGGCCTGGGCGTCGATCGGCATGAACCGGTGGACGATGCCGATCCCTCCGAGACGGGCCATGGCCACAGCCATCTCGTGCTCGCAGACAGTGTCCATGTTGGCGGCCACGACCGGGATTCCCAGCTCGATGCGACGCGACAGACGCGTGCACACCGACACGTCCTGGCGGGATCTGATCGACGACCGCCTGGGGACGATCAGGACGTCGTCGAAGGTGAGCCCCGTGCGGATCTGTCCCAGTCCCATGACGCTGTCAACCTACAGGACGCGGCAGGCCGGCAAGGCGCGCACCGGGCGAGGCAGGACGGGCGAGGCAGGGCGCGGCCGGCTCAGTCGACGGAGATCTGGGCCATCAGGCTGGCCCGCTGCTCGTCGAAGGTCTCGAGGTCGAGTTGGCCGTCGTCATAGCGGCGGTGCAGATCCTCCACCTTGGCCATGATCTCGTCGTTGCTGAGCGTCGGCGCCTGGGACGGGGCATCGCCGTCGCCGTCCTCTTGACGGCCGTGCTCCAAGTCGTACAGTTCGCCCCGGCCCAGGCGCTTCTGGCGCTTGGCCTCGGCCCGGGCCTTCTTGGCCATGTCACGCTGGCGCTTGGCGAAGCTGGATCGTCCGGTTGCCATTGAGATCAGCCTCCGTAGATCGCTGGCGGCCCTCCGGGAGGCGGGGGCCGCGGAACGAGCGTAACGAGTGAGCGGCGAATTCCATCCCCGGTCCCGCGGCCGACCGGCGACAAGGCGTCCTCAACTCGGCGCAGCCGCCGCGGCGTTGACCGGCGACTGGGCCGCCGCCAACAGCGTCGAGCTGTGCTACACCCCGACCTGCAGCTCTTGGGCCAACCCCATCGAGGCGCACTTCGGGCCACTGCGGGAGTTCGTGCTCAACAACTCCGACCACCGCAACCACACCGTGCTCACCCGCCGGCTGCACGCCCACCTGCGATGGCGCAACGCCAACGCCCGCGACCCCGACCTGCTCGCCGCGCAACGCCGAGAACGCGCCCGCACCAGAGCCCAACGAGACCGCCTATCTTGGCTTCGGGAGCACCGAGCGGTGTGGCCCGCTGTGCCCTTCGGGGAGCACGCAGGGCTTCTTGGCGCGGGGCATGGGCACGCCGCATGTCGCTGGCGGTTGCAGCGGCGCGAGCAGAGAACCCGACGGGGTGTCCTCGGTCGGAATCTGCGCGCTCAGCCGCAGCGATTCCTGCGACGACATGGCCTCCAACGCCTGCTCCTGTGTCGCGCGGTAACGCACGGCGACACTTGTGAACGCCAGATCTCCTAGAGGCGACTCAGTGACGACACCCTCGTCGAGAAGCCTGCCCTTGTAGGTGTGGACATGGGCGGAGGGCTTGCCCAGCCGGTCCCCTATCGACACCAGCGACGAGTTGGCCGTATCGGGCAGCATCGCGAACAGGAACCGCTTGTCCGCCGCCGAGAGCCTCGACCAGACTGGAGTGATCACCTTGTCTGCCACGTCGTCCTCCATCAGCGGGACGGCTGCGTCAACATGCGCTGCGGTGATTGGTCCCGGAGGACCGCCGCACGCTCTCCACAAATGCGCCCCGATCGACTGGACGGCGTACGCGAGCCCGCGGGTAGCCGATGCCGCACGCACGAGTTCTGGCCCGTCGATTTGCACATGGGCGTCTGCGAGGGGTCCCTCGATGGCAGCCATGGCATCGTCCAGGCTCAAATGCCCGACGGTGTTGTGGTCACAGCGTCGGAAGAAAGTGAACCCAGGCTGCTTCAACAAGGTGTGCTTCATCTGAGCCAGTCCGGTCCCGATGAAGGCGAGCCGCTTCTTGTTGCGTTCAGTCACACGCTGCAGCGAAGACGACAGGCTGCTGGCCTCGTCTTCGGGAAGATTGTGGAACTCGTCTACTGTCACCAGCACCCCGGCCCCGCCCTCAGCGACCGCCGCGTCGACCAATCCCTCCAACATGCGTCGCAGGGATCGCTTCCGGGCCGGCTGGTTCGTCCAGTTCACGCCAAGCACCTGCGCGATGTTGAGTCCCGTGAGTCGCCGCTTGGCATCTGGGGAGATGTCGTCGATGTGTTCCAGGCACCCCTCCTCGATCATGGACAGGACACTGTCCTCAGATCGCGGGTTCACGTTGGCGTCCACGCTGATAACACGCCATCCGGCGGACTCGGCCTCATGCTCGATCTCGTTCAACAGTGTCGTCTTGCCGGCCCCCCGAGGACCCATCATCAGCCGGACGAAGGAGTCATGGGACGGCCCTGCGGCCAGCGCCGCAGCCGCTGACGACAGGAGGGGCTCGCGTCCCGCCAGAACCGGAGGGCGCTGCCCGAACCCAGGAGTGAAGGGATGATCGATGCTCCCCAGCCTAGCCTATTGCGCGTCTATTGCGCGAATTTAGCATTTTTTGCAGGGGCGATCGAGCCCAACGACTGTGGCGGATCAGCCATCACCATCGACAAACGCCCCAGGCCGCCTGCACCACCACCGCAAGGGCCGCCAGACCCGCGGCCGCCACCAGCAGCCACTCCAGCGTGGCCAGGCCCGCCTCGCCGCGAGCATCGGTCGACCTGGCCGCGCCGCAGTATCACGATGCCCGCCTCGTCTGTCCAGCGAATCGGCTCCGAGCATATGGTTCACGTAGTGTTCACTGGTTGGTCGTTTGGCTTGGTGCATGATTTGGCCAGGGGCTACACTGACTTCGTGGATCTTGATCCGGGGGAACGGTCATAGACGGCATGGCACTGGCTCGCTATGCGGTTGAGGACTGCTCGGTGTTGGCGCGACTCGGTCTCCGACGGTGCGCTGCCGGCCCGCTTGATGAGCCGGCCCGCGCGGCGCGCAAGACCTGAGCCGACGAGCCTTCTCCGGGACCGAGCGGGCAGGCGGCAGTTCGTGAGGACATGGGTTGGAGCGCCGAGGGGGGGGGGCTGGTCTTGGCCGCTACTGTGGCCGTGCTGGTGGCAGCGGGCGCGTCGACGGCCTCGGCGCAGTCGTCCCCGCCTCAGATCAGCACGGCTGCTTCCTTGTCGGTGCCGGAGGGAGTCACCGCGGTAGCGACGCTGGCGGCGGTCGACAGCGACACCGCTGCGGTCGATCTGACCTGGTCGCTGGCGGGCGGCGCTGACCAGAGCCTCTTCGCGTTGACCGCGGCCGGGGTGTTGTCGTTCGGTTCGACGAGGGATTTCGAGGATCCCGGCGACTCGGACACCGACGGGGTCTACGAGGTCACGGTGAGCGTGAGCGACGGGACCGACTCCGACACGAAGACGCTGGAGGTGACGGTTGCCAACGTCATCGAGTTGACGAGCGTCTCGGGGCAGTCCGCGGTCAGCCACCCCGAGAACTGGCCGGGTCGCGTTGCGACCTATTCGGCGTCGTCGGCCGCGGACGCGCACGGAATCTCGTGGCGGCTGTCGGGAGACGACGCGTCGCGGTTCAGCATAGAAGACCCCGGCGGAGCGCTCCGGTTCAGCTTGGCGGCGCCCAGCGGTCGCCTGTTCTCACCGCCGCCGGACTACGAGACCCCTGCCGACGACGACACCGACGGCGTCTACGAGGTGACGGTGCATGCCGAGGCCGACGGCGGCGCGCAGTCGCTCAGCGTGCAGGTCACCGTCAGCGACAAGCCCGAGCCGGGCACGCTGACGCTGTCGCCGACGCGGCCGGGCCTCGGCGACACCCTGACTGCGGCGCTGGAGGATCCTGACGGGGTCACCGGCGCCGCCACCTACAAGTGGGAGCGCTCGGTGGGCCGCGGCGGCTGGGAGACGCTGGCCGGCACCGCGTCCACCCACACGGCCGCCGTGGCCGACGCCGGGCGCTTCCTGCGGGTCACAGCCACCTACACGGACGGTCACGCCGGCGGCAACAGCGCGACGGCCGAGACCAAACAGGTCGTCACTGCGGAACTGCTGAGCGCGCTGTCGGTGTCGACCGCCGCCTCCGCCTCTCCGAGCCGCGCGCTGAAGCCCTCCTTCGATCCGGCGGTCCTGCACTACAGCATCGGCTGCGCCGCCGGCGGCGACACCATGGCCATCACCCCGACAGCGGCAGCGGGCGTGCGGCTCTCCGTCGACGGCACTCAGGTCGCCGGCGGCGCAACCCATGAGGTCGCCGTCCGCGACCACAGCGAGGTCCGCATCACGCTGGCAAGCTCGAGCGGCGCCGCCACCGACTACTTCGTGCGATGCACGCTGAACGCCCTGCTCGAGGCCTCCGTCGAGACCGCATCGGGCGCAGCCGGCGTCATCGAGGACCTGATCCTGTTGGGGGAGTGCGGCCGGGTGGCCATCATCGACCCGAACGGCGCCACCAGGTGGTACTGGAGCGGCAATAGGAACTGCGGGTACTTCCGCGTGTTCTGGGTCCCCTCCGTCGGTGAGTACCGGTACATCTATGCCGCGGCGGACTCGGACGGCCGGATCCACTGGACCGTCCTCGACGACAGCCTCGAGGAGGTGCACGACGTCGCGATGGTGTCGCCGGTGAAGACCACCGACTATCACGACGCTGCGATCCTCGACGACGGCAACTACCTGCTCATCGCCTACGAGCCGACCACGCGCGACCTCAGCCACCTGACATTCACCGACACCGACAGCGACGATCCCTTCGGTACCGAAGAGGAGGTCAGGGACTCCGTCATACAGATCCGCACCCCGCCCGCGCAGGACGGGACGGGCGGCGTGTCGCAGTTCCTGTGGAACTCCTATGACGCGATCCCGTTGGAGGACTGCAAGCCTAAATTCGTCAGCTTTCGAGGCGGGGACTATGCGCACGTCAACACGGTGCAGTTCATCGACGGCGACATCGTGGCGTCATTCCGGGGCTGCAATCAGGTGCTGCGAATCGATCCCGACTCGGCGGAGCCCCACAAGGTCGTGTGGCGCCTGGGCCTCTCCAACTTGAGCGACGAGCAGTGGGAGGCTGCGGGCAAGGGCCCGGCGCCGCTGAGGTTCATCGGCGATCGCGAGGGGCAGTTCTGCGGCCAGCACGGGTCTGCGCTGCTGCCCGGCGAGCGCCTCCTGCTGTTCGACAACGGCGTGGAGTGCATGCCCGACGCCTGGACCGACGAACTGCTCGTGGAGAGGACCGGCGCCTACAGCCGCGCCGTGGAGTACGCGCTGGACCACGACAACGGCGAGGCGGTCTTCGTGCGGGACCACTCCCTGGGAGGCACACGCTCACGGGTCGGGCAGTTCAGGGGTCACGTCGAAGCGCTCGACAACGGGGACTGGCTGGTCAGCTGGGGCGGCTGGATACCCAACTTCGGCGGCAACTGGCCGCAATCGTCGGCGCCCAACAAGTCCGTCACCCAGGTCGATCCCGACACCGGCCTGGAGAAGTTCTCGATCAGCAGCCGGACCGGCGGGTCGCCCTCGCCGCGGGCCCTGCCGCTGTCGCCGGCGGTGCTGGCGGCCGCGGCGCCGCCGCTGGAGGCCACCATCGTCGCCGGCGCCGGCACCTCGGTCGGTCACAGCGGCGCCTCGGACCGGCCCACCGTGACAGTGGCGTTCAACCGGCCGGTGGCGGACTTCACCGAGACCGCCTCCGTGTCGGTCGCCGGAGCGTCGGTCGAGTCGATCGAGCCGCGGCTCGAGGCCGGCTCGCGGGCGCACGCCTACAAGTTCACCCTGGCGCCCGACAGCGACACAGCCGATGTCTCCTTCAGCCTTCTCGCCGACCAGGCCTGCGACAGCAGCCCCGCCGGGGTGTGCGCGCCCGACGGCGCCAAGCTGACCGTCGTTCCCGCCGCGGCCCACACCATCGCGCGTCCCAACCGCGCGCCCGAATTCCCCTCCGGCAGCGTCTCCCGCAGCATCGCGGAGAACACCCCGGCGGCGACCGGCATCGGCGCGGCCGTCGCGGCCACAGACGCCGACAGCGACACGCTGACGTACTCGATGTCGGGCACCGACGCCGACGCGTTCGCACTCGACACATCCACGGGGCAGCTGTCCACTCGCGACCCGCTGGACCACGAGGCCAAGGCCACCTACACCCTCACACTGTCGGTCACCGACAACAAGGCAGTCGACAGCAGTCTCGACGCCAGCATCGACGACACCGCCACCGTCACCGTCACCGTCACCGACGTCGACGAAGGCCCCTTCGCGTCCGACGACACGGCCACCACCGCGAGGAACGTCCCCGTAGTGATCGACGTCCTCGCCAACGACCACGACCCCGAGAACGACCCCTTGACCTTGACACTGCTCCAGGCCCCCGACCACGGCACGGCGGTCGTCAACGGCGACAACACCGTCACCTACACCCCCGACCTCAACTTCCACGGCAGCGACACCTTCACCTATCAGGCATCCACAGCCGACGACTCCGCGCAGGCCAGCGTCTCGATCACAATCAGACCGCCTCCGCCGCCACCTCCGCCTCCACCGCCGCCGCCTCCGCCTCCACCGCCTCCACCGCCTCCTCCGCCACCTCCGCCGGAGGATCCCCCGCCGCGGGATCCGGTCGAGGAGTTCTCCGATCTCGACCGGGGCGGGGAGCACACGGCCGCGCTCGTCGACCTGGCCGCGCAGGGAGTAATGGCCCGCACCGGCTGCGGCAGCGGCCGCCTGTGCCCCCGGGAGCCCATAATGCGCTGGGAGGTGGCAGTGTGGCTCGTACGGGTAATCGACGGCCAAGACCCCTTCCCCACCGCCGTCAGGTCCCGCTTCGACGACGTGAGCGATGTGTGGTGGGCCGGCCACGTCGAGCGGGTCGCAGATCTCGGCATCACCGTCGGATGCACCGGACAGCCGCCCCGATACTGCCCCGACGAACCCACGAGCCGCGCTCAGATGGCCTCCTTCCTGGTGCGGGCCTTCGACTTGGCCGACGCGCCGCCAACCGGCTTCAACGACACCGTTGGCAGCGTCCACGAGTCCGACATCGACGCCCTGTTCGCCGCGGGCATCACCGCGGGCTGCTCCACCGACCCGCTCAGGTTCTGCTCCCAGCAGCCCACCAGCCGGGCCCAGATGGCCAGATTCGTCATCCGAGCCCTGGCACACGAGGAATCCGGCTAGGAACCGCCCACGCCTCCAGACGGCCGGTGCCAAGCTCCTGAAATGCCGTCGGTCTCGGCCCGGGCAGCGACCGCGGCCCGCAGTTCCGGGTCGATGCGCACGGGCACCACTTCAGCCGGACCCGAGCCCATGGCGGGCCGGCCTCGGCGGCGCATGCGCAGCGCTGTGATGTCGTAGTCGCTGGTCCTCGGCGACGGCGCCGAGACCGGCCTCCGCGAGGATGCGGCCGGACGCGGTCCTCCTTGTAGTCACGGCGAATCGCCTCGGGTTGCCAGGAGCGCGTGGAACCTCGGGGCAGCGGCTCTGTACCGTTGTGTGCTACAGCAACCAGCGGGCTCTCTTCACCACACCCTCAGCGGATCTGTACCGACGCCACAGCTGGCAGATCTTCCGCGTGCCGTTGAAGACCTGGGCATAGTCCCCGACGACCGCCTCCACACCGCCGACAGCCTCGATATACGATCGCGCCCGCGAGCACGGGAGCCAGCCCAATGAACCAAGCGGTCGCCGACGACAGCCCGCCCGACATCTACTCGCCGGACGTCTATGTGGACGGCCCACCGCACGACGCCTTCTCGAGGCTGCGCCGTGAGCGGCCCGTGTGCTGGCAGGACGTGCCGGGTCAAGCCGGCTACTGGGCGGTGCTGCGCCACGCCGATGTGGTCCATGTGGCCCGCCATCCCGAGCTGTTCTCGGCCTCGGAGGGCGGGGTGGTGATCGAGGACCTCGAACCGGCGAGCCTCGAAGCCATGCGCGACATGCTCCTGGCCATGGACCCTCCCCGCCACACCGCCTATCGCAAGCCGGTCTCGCCGGAGTTCAAGGCCCGGGTCATCGGGCGGTTGGAGGAGCGCATCCGGGCCATCACCGCCGGCATCCTGGACCCGGTCCACGCCCGGGTCGCCTCGCCGGCCGGGGTGGAGGTGGAGTTCGCCCACGACGTGTGCGCCCAGCTGCCCAGCGCGGTGGTGGGCGAACTGCTGGGTCTCCCCCGCGAGGACTGGGCCACGATCCATGCCCTGGCCGAGCGCAACTCCGGCGGCCAGGACCCCGACATAGCCGATCCGTCGGAGCGAGGCTCCTCCAGCGTGGAGATGGCCATGTACGCGATGGGCTTCGCCGCTCGCCGGCGCACGATGCCGCTGCAAGAGGACCTCACCGACGTGCTGCTCGGCAGCCCCTTCGACGGCCGCATGATGACCGACGTGGACTTCGGCCGCTTCTTCGTGCAGCTGGTCACCGCCGGCAACGACACCACCCGCACCATGCTGTCCAGCGGGCTGCTCGCCCTGCTGCAGCACCCCGAACAGCTGGCCGAGGTGCGCCGGCGGCCGGAGTCGATACCGGGCATGGTCGAGGAGGTGCTGCGCTGGGCCAACCCGCTGCACTACTTCCGGCGCACCGCGGTGACCGACACCGAGATCTCCGGTCAGCCGATCGCGGCGGGCGACAAGGTGGCGATGGTCTACACCTCGGCCAACCGCGACGAGGCCGTGTTCGACGACCCCCAGTCGTTCGACATGACCCGCAGTCCCAACCCGCACCTGTCGTTCGGGATCGGCGCCCACTTCTGCCTGGGGGTGCACCTGGCCCGGCTCGAGGGCCGGGTGTTCTTCGAGGAGCTGCTGGCCCGCTTCGGAACAGTCGAGCTGGCGGGTGAGCCGATGCGCCAGCGCTCCAACCTGAACAACGCGCTGAAGTCGCTGCCCGTGAGCCTCGCCTGAGCGCCGCCCTCAAATCCGCTGCCACCCCTGGGCGCCCCTCCCGAACCGGAACTGGCAGCAAAACGCACGCCACCCGTGCAAAACGCTGCCAAACCCCTCGGCGGCCCCCTCCCGAACCGGAACTGGCAGCAAACGCACGCCACCCGTGCAAAACGCTGCCAAATCCCTCGGTGGCCCCCTTCCCGAACCGGAACTGGCAGCAGAACGCACGCCATCCGTGCAAAACGCTGCCAAACCCCCTCGTCGGGGTCAGTCGGCGAGGCTGATGCCTCCGCCGACGGGCACGGTGGCGCCGGTGAGGTAGGACCCGGCCCGCGAGGCCAGATAGACCGCGGCGCCGGCCATGTCGTCGGGCTGGCCGATACGACCCAACGGCACATGGCCCGCGAGGGCGGCCCGGGCGTCGGGGTCGTCGAGGATGAACGCCATCATCTTCGAGTCGAACGGGCCCGGGGCGATGGCATTGACGGTGATGTGGTCGCGGGCGAGCCGCTTGGCGAGATGGCGGGTGAGGTGGATGATCCCCGCCTTCGACGCCGAGTAGGAGTAGGTCTCCATGTCGGGCACCTTCAGCCCGTCGACCGATGCGACGTTGATCACGCGGGCCGGCGCCTCGGAACGGGCGGCGGACCGCAGAAGCCCCAGGAGCCCCTGGGTGAGGAGGAACGGTCCCCGCAGGTTGGTGTCGATCACCTTGTTCCAGCCGTCCAGGGGGAACTCGTCCAGCCGAGCGCCCCAACTGGCCCCGGCGTTGTTGACGAGGATGTCCAGCGAGTCCAGCCGCTCGCTCACCGCTGCTGCCAGCGCCTGGCAGCCCTCCGGCGTGGACAGGTCGGCCTGCACGGCCTCGCACGGACCCTGAGCCGACAGCTCCCCGGCAGCCGCGGCGAGCTGTTCGGCCTTGCGGGCCGAGATGATGACCCTGCAGCCCGCGTCGAGCAGGCCGCCGGCGATCATGCGGCCGATGCCCCTGCTGCCGCCGGTGACCACCGCGGTCTTGCCGTCCAGCCCGAACAGTTCGGTCAATCGGTCGATGTCCATCGGCATGGTCGGCGATCCTCCGGGTCGGGCTCGGGCGCGCGGCAGAGCCGCCATCATTGCAGGCGCGAGCGATTCCCAGACACTCTGGGCGTGGACGGCGTGATCGCGGGCCGCCCCGCGGAGGCCGCGGCCGCCCTGGCCGACACGATGGGCGAGAGCTAGCCCGCGGAAACGGCCCCGATCCGAACCTACGCCTCCACAACGCGGGTGCCGGCCAGATAGTCGTGCCAGCCCCGTCGATCACGGCTCCATATCGCCGACAGGCGGACCACGAGCCACAACGCCGGCGCCAGCAACTGAGTGACTTGCCCCAGCCCCAGCCCAAGCTCTGTGCCTGTTCCCGACGCCTCTTGAAGGCCCACCAGGATCAGAATCGAGAGGACCTGTCCGATCCAGAAGGCGGCCACGGGAAGGAACCAGCGGCCGATGGCCCGGCCCCACCCGGGCGGACTGTCGCTGTCGAGGCGCACCACCTTGATGGCCGCGACCCTCTTGCCGATCGTCTGCCCCCTGACGGCGACCATCGCAACCTCGTAGACCGGGATCGCCAGCAGTATCGCCCCCGCAGCCATCAACCCACCGACGGCCGAGGCCGGCAACGGCCCGCTGTCACCCCAGATGCTGAACGACTCGGTGAGCCACTCCCACAGCGAGAGCACGACGACCACAGCAGCGACAATGGCTGCGGCGGCCTTCAGGGCAGTGTCGAGCACCCTGGCCGCAACCCGGCTGCCGAAGGACGCCAACTCAGCGGGGACAGCCGCCTGGGGCACGGGCGGCGCATCGAGCGCGGCGCTCGCGCCGTGAGCCGGGCGCGGCGCAGGCAACGGCTCGGGGGCGGAGGGCGGAGGCGGCAGCGGGCCCGGCGGAGGAGGGAGCGAAGGCTCCGGCGGGAGGGGAGCAGGGGGGAGAGGTTCCTGTGGAGGAGGCGGGGGATCCCCTGTGCCACTGCCGGCCATGGAGGGTCAATCTAGTCACGGCCGTCATCCTTGCGACCAGCGGAGTCAGGCAGGACGCCACCCGCACTGCCGCGATGACGCGCCGTCGTCCTTGCGACGAGCGGGGCCAGGGCTCCTGATCGAACTTCCGGCGGTTGTGGGGAATAGTTCCCCTTAACCGCCGGAAGTTGGTCGGCGAAGCCTGCCTGCTGGTCAGCGGCGGCGGGCCATCTCGAAGCAGGCCACCGCGGCCGCGGCCGCCACGTTGAGCGATCCCAGCGCCCCGTGCACCGGGATCGACGCCAGCACGTCGCAGCGCTGGGCGACGAGACGCGACAGGCCCCTACCCTCGGAGCCGAGGACCAGGGCCACCGCCTCGCCGGCCAGCTCGAGTTCGTGGAGGGGCCGGGGCCCTGCCGCGTCGAGCCCGACCGTCCACACGTCGTGGCTGCTCAGGGTTCGCAGCGCGGACGGAATGCCGGGCACGACCGCGAACCTCAGATGCTCCACCGCCCCCGCGGCCGCCTTGGCCACCGTCGGCGTGATCCGGGCGGAGCGGTGGCGGGGCAGCACCACCCCGGTGACCCCCGCGCACTCGGCGGTGCGGAGGACGGCGCCGAAATTGCCCGGATCGGTGATCCCGTCGAGCGCCAGCAGGAACGGCGCACCCACACCCCGGGCATCGCGGCCGGCGGAGTCCGCGCCGCGTTGCTCGACCAGGTCGGCCAAGTCGGTCTCGGGAAGCGGATCAGCCAGAGCGACAACGCCCTGGGGCGCCTCGGTCCGGGCGGTGGAGTCCAGTTCGGTGCGGCTGACCTCGCGGACCGCGGCCCGCTGCTCGCGGGCCAACTCGACGATGTGCTCGACGATGGGGGCCGGATCCAGGCCCCGGGCCAGCATCACTGTACGGGTCCTTCGCCGGCCGGCCAGAAGCAGCTCGCGAACCGCTTGACGCCCCTCCACCTGCGTGCCGCCCAGACCGCCTCGCTCTCGTTCCGCGGACTTGGCGGCACGCGGCCGGGGGCCCGGCCCGCCTGAACTCGACCGTGGCTTCGGCCCGGGTCTCGGGCGGCGCGACCGGTTAGGACGGCCCACCGCAGCCCGTGCCTTCTCTGCGGCCGCTCACTGCCACATTCCGCCAATCACCGCGGCCGCCACCAGCACAGTCCCCAATCACCGCAGCCGCTCACCCGCAACCGCCCACCACTCACCGCAGCCGCCCACCACTCACCGCAGCCGCTCACCAGCACAGTCCACCACTCACCGCAGCCGCTCACCCGCGCCGACGCCATCCGAACTCTCGCTGCGCCGGGCCACCAGGGCGACCGCCCACGCGGCCACGCCCTCGCCGCGGCCGAGGGCGCCCACGCCCTCGCTGCGTCGGGCCGTGACGTTGATCGGCGCGCCGGCTGCGGCACTGAGCCGGTCCTGCATGGCGTCGCGGTGGGGAGCGATCCGGGGAGCGTCGATCACGACGCTGCACGACACGTTGACGGGATCCCATCCGGCGTCGCGCACCGCATGAGCGGCCAGTCGAAGCAGCTCGATGCTGTCGGCTCCAGCCCAGGCCGGGTCGGTGTCGCTGAAGAGCTGCCCGATGTCTCCGAGCCCGGCGGCCGCCAACAACGCCTCGATGCAGGCGTGAGCGACGACGTCGGCGTCGGAATGTCCGTCGAGGCCCCGCTGACCCTCGAACCGGACACCGCCGAGAACCAGCGACCGGTCCGGATCGTCGCTGTAGCGGTGGATGTCGAAGCCCTGGCCCACGCGCATGCCATGGTCAGCCACGGTCGCCTCCGGCACGGCCGCAACCGGCACGGCCGCCTCCGACACGGTCGCAACCGTCGCCGGCGCTCAACAGCACCTCGGCCACGGCAAGGTCGTGGGGTTCGGTGATCTTGAGGTTGAGGCTGTCGCCCGCAACCATCGTCACCGTCGCGCCGGCCGCCTCAACCAGGGTGGCGTCGTCGGTGGCGTCTGCTCCTGCGGCGTGCGCAGCCCGCAGCACATCGGCCCGGAAGGCCTGCGGCGTCTGCACGGCCACGAACTCGCTGCGGTCGGCGACACCGCCGCTGCGGCGCCGGATCGTGTCGGTCAGGTCGATCACGGGAACGGCTGCGTCGGCGCCGTCTCGCACGGCCTGGATCACCCGCCTGAACACGCCGTCGCCGGCGAGCGGCCGGGCTCCGTCGTGAACCAGCACGATCCCGGCGTCGCCGGGAACACGGCTCAGACCGCATCTGACCGAGTCGGAGCGCAGCACCCCGCCGGCCACCACCACCACCTCGCCGCCGCATCCAGAGGGGACCGGAGACGGCGACCAGGCGTCGTCGCCGACGGTCCGGGCCTCCGGGAGTACGACCACCACCCCCTGGCAAGCGCGGGCGACCCCGTGCACAGCCCAGTCGATCACGCACCGACCACCGAGCGGCTGGAACTGCTTGGCGCCCCCGAAACGGTTGCCCTCGCCGGCCGCCACCACAATCGCCCAGACACCGGTCCCCGCCGCGTCGTTTGGCTCATGATCAGTTGTGCTCACCGCCACTAGTGTGGGCCGTTGCCATGTCCGACACCACCCCCGCCATTTTCGAGGCTGCCATCGCGGCCTCTCCCGCCTCGCTGCGGGAGGCTCTGCGAGAGACGATTCTCTTCGCTGAGCTCGACGACGGGCAGCTGGATCACATCGCGGCCGCGGGCGTGGTGCAGTCGTTTCAGCGGGGCGTCGTCCTGTTCGAGGAGGGAGCCGAGCCCGGCGAGTGCTACCTGGTGCTGTCGGGACGGGTCGCTATCGCCCAAGAGTCCGGCGACGGGCGAAAGTCGCTGCTGGCGGTGCTCGGTCCCGGCGAGCTGTTCGGCGAGATGGGCTTCCTAGACGGGTCGAACCGCTCAGCTCAGGCTCGGGCCCTGGAGGAGTCGAGGGTCCTGATGGTCCCCTACGAGGAGTTGCGGCACCTGTACGAGAACACACCCTCGGCGCTGTGGAGCGCGGTCCAGCTCCTGGCCAGAAGGTTGCGGACCATGGACCAGGCACTGTCGGACACGGTGTTCCTCGATGTGATGGGCCGCACTGCCAAGCGCCTGCTCGACATGGCCGGCGACAGCGACGAGTTCGAGATGCCCCTCACCCAGGAGGAGTTGGCCGCGATGGTGGGCGCCAGCCGGGAGCGGGTCAACAAGGCCATCCACGCCTTCGTCAAGCTCGGCTGGATCACCCACGACCACCGCAACTACAAGATCACCAACCGCCGCAACCTGGAGATCCGCGCCCGCTGACCGCAACACGAACATCGCCAGCTGACAGCCCGGAGGCATTCCGATGACCGATGCGAGCCAAGCCTCTCAACCAGAACTGTGGCCCGACGGCGGAGTCGGCGACCGGCATGCAGAGCAGGCTCAACACGCGGCCCAACCTGCCGTCGACATGGCGCCTCGCGGCGTCGACGACTCCAGCGACAAGCAAGCAGCGCTGTCCCGGATGGACCGTGCCGATGATCATGAGGCGAACCTCGACAGCGGGACCGAGGGCGGGCAAGTAGTGAGGGCTCAGGATCCTGAGCGCTCATCGCAGGTGGTTGCCGGCGTCAGACCCCGCGCCGTCGACGACACTGGACATGAGCGCGCTGCGCGGGCACGGGGCTCAATGCTCTGGGCGGCCTACGGGGACGCACTCGGCTTCGTCAGCGAACTTGTGGACCGCAGGGGACTCGAACGGCGGACTCGGGGCGCGCCGCTCGATCACCTCATGGAGTGGAAGAGACGGATCGGCGGCAGGCGGGGCGTCGACGTGTCGCTTCCCGCCGGGTGCTGGTCCGACGACACTCAGCTACGAATGGCCGTCAGCCGTTCGATCGGCGGCCACGGCTTCGACGTCGAGACGTTCGGCCGCGTCGAACTGCCCGTCTGGCTCTCGTACGCGCTCGGCGGCGGCCGGGCCTCCAAGGCTGCGGCCAAGAACCTCGGGAAGCCATCGACCCTGTGGTACGCCAACACCTTCGCCGGCTGGGCGAAGGCTGGCGGCAACGGTGCGGCCATGCGCATCCACCCCCACGTCTGGGCCTCGCCGGACCTGGACGGAGGCTACATGCTCGATGTGATCGCGGACAGCGTCTGCACCCACGGACACCCCCGGGCCATCGTCGGCGCCTGCTTCCATGCGGCAACCCTTGCCCACTGCCTAGGTACCGGCACGATTCCCGACTCCGACACATGCGTGGACATCGCCGACCATGTCGGCAACGCGCTCCATCTGATCAAGGATCACCCGACTCTGGGGCCGACATGGAGCGGCCTATGGGAGCGAGAGACCGGAGAACGGCTCAGTGATGCTTGGCATCTCACCGTCGATGAACTGCGCGGCGCCATCAAGAACGCCGTAGACGGCGTAGAGGCCACCGACAGCCTCGACGCCACCTACGCGGGGATCGTCAGCCGTCTAGGCCTGAGCGCCCGAGAGCAACAGGGCAGCGGGATCCTCACAACCGTCGCTGCCGCGGTGCTGGCAGCAACTGCGTCCAAAGCGCACGAGGGTGTGGTATCCGCGGCAAACGCCATCGGCACCGACACGGACACGATCGCCAGCATGGCCGGAGCCTTGCTAGGCGCCTGCGACGAAGCTGGGGACCCTCCTGAGCAACCCCTCGACAGCCCCTACCTCGAGAGCGAAGCCGATCGTCTAGTCGCGGTCTCAAGGGGAGAGCAAGCCGACGACCACTCCTACCCCGACCTCCTCACTTGGTCTGCACCCGCGACCCAGGCAGATGCCCTGGTGAGCGACAACGGCGACCTAGCGGTCGAAGGTCTTGGACCTGCAAAGCGGCTGCAAGAAGAAGCCATCTACACGGCCCGCCGGGACTTCGCCTGGGAATGGGTACGAACCAACTTCGGCCAGACGCTGCTGATCAAGCGCCGGCCCGAGGTCAGGCGGAGAGCCTCCCACAATGACCCGGCGCCACCAGCTGCTCCCGCGCGTAGGCCTCACTCCCGACGAGCACCGGAACATCGAAGTCGGGAGGATGCAACCCCTGAGGCTCGCCGTCCCGAATCCGGCCGTCGAACGTTAGATCGGGCCGTCCTCGACGCGAGGAAGAAGATCTCCGATGATGCGGCCCTGGGATCAATCGTGCGAGATGTCGCCCGCGAGGGATCACTCGGCGACCTTCTCAATTTCTTGAGGATCATTCGCGACGACTTGCGCCGTTAAGCAATCAAATCAGGCAGAACCTTTCCCGGCAGAACCTTCCCGCAGGGCCACACGGGCTGGATGACCGAGTCTCCCTTGTCGGCGCGCCGTGGACGCCCGGCGGCGAAGCTCGCCTACAAAACTATGTGACAGCCAACCTCATGTCAATACGCTTCTGACCATTCATACATGAGAGGAACCGGATCACCGCTACATCATCACCCACCGGCTCCCGGCGGGCGACACGATGATCTACTCAACGGCCACCCGTAAACCGCTGGCAGCACCTCGGCGCCGGGACCACCCGCTTCGTCCACGTCTCCGCCTCCGGCTAGCCCCCGGCAGGCCGTGACCTGCCGGCGGTGGTTGGCCACCTGACCGCGCCCGTTCCGCACGGCGCGTGCAACCGTGGAAGTGCTGCCGATGGTCAACCGGTGATCGTTGGGCAGACGCCGAGCCTCTCGCACGGACGCTGTGTCCACATTGCTGAGGCTCCGCGGCGCAGTGCTTGAACCCGACGCATCAACACACGCGAGTCGCCGTCATGCACTGAATGACTTGCGCCCTCACGACTAGTCGACTGTGAAGGGACCGGTCGTCAAGATATAGGCACGACCGCGATGCCGTCGGGGGCTCGGTGTCGAGGACCAGGCTGGCGAGCCGTTACGGGTGCACATCCGCCAGCGTGCGCGGAGACCGGGCTGCGGGCTTGCGGCGGGCTGTTTGCCGCTTCATGGCGAGGTCCCTGTCACCGAGCGAACGATGTCGATCACCACCGTGACTAGCACCAGGCCGGACACAGCCAGAAAGGCGATGTTGATGGCCTGTAACCGCGCCGCGACCGCCGGGTCCGCGTCGTCGGTCGTGTCCTTCGGCAGGCGGATACCCCTCCACGGCGGTGTCCAGGGCACGGCGTCCGGCCACATGTAAGAGAAAATCCGCGAAGACAGCAGGCTGAACGGCATGAACAGCATGAAGCTGTAAAGGAGGTTGGCCCCCAGGACTGCTACAGCGGTCCAATAGGCTGCGATCGCGGCCCCATGTGCAACTAGGAACGTGACGATGGCATGCCGTCGTGTCATGGCCCCGGCAACTCTATGTGCAACGGCTGCCGCTGTGCGCAGACATGGCCAAGGTGGTCTTGATCTTGAGGCACTGGCCCAGCGCTTTGACACTGCAAGCGAAGAGCGCCACGACCACCAACATCCCGGCAATCACGTTCCCGATCATGGTCAACGCCCAAAATGGAGCGCCTGCCATCATGTAGATCAGCGAGTTGTACGCGGCGTAGCAGATCATCCCCGTCTCGGCTACATCGAAGTAGATCGTGCCGGTAACCCACCCCCAGACGAACTCGGGGTCGGCGACGACCGGGTAGAGGGCCTCGTCGGCAGTAGCAACTGACTGAACGATGGTTCGGCCCTCAACCGTGTACGAAGTCTCCACGACGGTGCCGTCGGCGGCGCGCGCCCACGGCGCTTTGAACGCCCCTATCGTGAACCCGTCGGCGTCGACGACATCGATCGATCCGTCGTCGTCGAGTTCGAGCGTCGCGCCGCCGGGCAGCGATACGTCGAATCTCAACTGATGCAGGCTCGTCACCGCCGCCAACTCGGCGGACACGGCAAACCCTGTTGAGTCGGTCTGGATCGTCAGGTCCACGCCGCCGGTGATGTCGTCTATGGTCGTGGTGCCGTCGGCGTTGCTCTTGCGCTCTCTGCCCGTCAGGCCGACCATGTCGACGGCGACGGACAACCCTGCGAGGGTGCTAGAGACGGCCCGGGTACCGGTGCCGACGTTTGTTACGGGCCCGACGGTGGTCAAAGGCGACAGATCAGGCGTCTCGGCCGGCGCCGATTCGTCGACGGTGCCGATGTCTTGGTCCATGGGCCCCGGGAGCAGGCCGTCGTCTGCGGCGGCAGGCGCCAAGCCTGTAGCCGCGACTGCGACCACGACGGCGACCAAGAAAATGATCTTGCCCTTGTATCTCAACCTGAGTCGACTTCGCTTGCCAGCCCGCAGGCCGTGCTTCGCTTGCTGTGCCATATGTCCTCCTTCGCGTGCGCCGAAGCCACTGTGACTCCGCTTGGTTGGCGTTGTGCGTGTGCACGTCCAGCGTGGGCGGCGTTGTGTGGGACATGTGTGTCAAGTTGTGAAGCGAATGTCCCAGATTGCTGGGACATGTGTGCCAACGTTGGCGAACTCCACCGGTGGATGCGACAGATCGGCCGATATGTTTCGGGTCCTGTGGCTGTTGCAGCGTCGAGCGGCGACGAGTTGACGAGGGCGCATCTGGCCTGCGGGCGCATCGTCGGCGGGGCGCGCGCCATCACGGACGCCCACCGCTTCGGGGTGCCGGAGGGGCCTCACTACAGGCTGTGGGAAGCGGAGTACCACTCCGAGGCTGTGCGCGTCTATGGCGAGTCGCTGCCTGCTCCTTACCAGCGCGACATCGCCTCGTTGTTCCACCACAGCGCCGACACGATGGCCACACAGGCCATCCAGGCGGAGTTGGCCGAGGACTGGGTGATCGTCGCTGGCTACATGCGAAACGCGAGTGCCGCGATCATGGGCTGGCTCTCATCTGAGCGGGCTGGGGCGGCTACGCCGGACGTGGGTGAGTCGCCTGTGATCGATGACCGCACCCCGATGGTGATCCGCTTCGACCGCTTGGCCGCGCTGGCCTCCCGCGAGGGAGCCTGCCGCCTTGAACGAGCCGCCGACGCGGTGCAGCGACATATGGGCGCACCGTCGATGCAGGCGCTCGACGACGCTCAGCAGCGGCTGCTCGAGGGGGTCGCGTCGGGTGCCGCGATCGTCGATCTGGCCGACGAGTTCGGCTACTCGCGAAGCTCCATGTACCGGGAGTTGTCCAAGCTGTGGAAGGCTCTCGGAGTGTCCGACCGAGGCGAGGCGATGCGCAAGGCCGCGGCCGAAGGCCTCCTCGACTGATGGCCCGGCAGGCGCCAAGGCTTGAGCGCAGGCTTCAGCCACCGGTCGCTGATGAACAATGTGTCGACGAAGAGGGGCTCGATAGAGGCGATCGTGGTGGCGTCGACCATTGCCAGCGTGTTCTTGCGGACCTCGCCGCCGACCACGATGACATCTCGGCGGGTCAGGGCTTGAGCGCGGTCAGCGGCAGACCGCGGTCTTGTCGTCGGTCTGGTAGCCGGGGCCCGAGGGCGGTCACGACGAAGAGGCGGGCGGGATCGCCGCGCCGGGTCGTGTCCACCCGGGAGCGGGCGGAGGGCAGCGACTGCATGGCCTTGGCTACGCCTCCAATTTTCGGAGAGATCACACACTCCATGATTCGAGAACTCTGAACTCCACGCCCGGTCGGAGCCTGGCAGTTCCGAACCTTGCCGGTCCGGCCGGGGGTCAGGGCTCGATCAGGCCCGTCGGCCGCGGCCCGTCATCACGGGCGTCTGCTAGTGTTCTGAGCCCTCAGGCCAATCAGCAACGAGGATGTGCGTCTAGTCGCATGGATGGCGGTGCAGCCCCAGCGGTCCTAAGTGGCAAGCAGCATGGCAGCGAGTGAGCCCTGTTCGCTGCCTACGAAGCCATACCGTTCGCTATCTGCTGGAGCGTCCGAGGCGGATCCGAGTCGTCCAGCAGAACCCAGTAGTCCCAACCGTCGGAGCGCTCATCGCCGTCGGCTCGTGCCGCTCGCAGCGGCGAGTCGTAGACGCGCCCGTCTAGCTCGATGAGGGCATCGGGCGTGATCTCGGCGATTGTGTTATCACGCTCCGGATTGGCAGGAATGAGCATGTTTCCCGCCTTGAGCACTCCGCTGGCGACCAGTTCACTGAGCGAGGGGGGCGTGGTCGCTTCCGGCTCGGCAGCGGCGCGGCTCGCTGTGATGGTGCTCGGCTTGTAGTGGGGGTCGGACAACCGTCGGAAGCCCTCTTCTGTGACTCGCGCCATGGTGTGTCGGCGCTTGTCGAGGAACTCTTCGTACTTCATGGATTCCCAACCGTCCGGCAGCGCGTGCCAGAACTGCTGGTTGATGAGCACCTCGCCGGTGAGTTTGCGGGCTGCGGCCAGTTCGGGCCAGTAGTCGCTTGGTGGCCGATCCCCGATGATCTTGTTGGTCGCTGAGTCCGTTGGGGCATAGTTGGCTACCTGATTGATGCTCCTCGTCGTCGTGATCTCCTCTCTCTTCAGGTGCGCCCTCGGGAACAAGTGATGCGTCTCCACGCCCGTGGCCGTGCCCGCGGAGGGGTCCATCCAGTCCCTCACCTTCTCGTTGATGGCGAACAGGTCTGCGTCGAGGACGTTGAGGGCGGCGACGTACGCCTTGTACGCGGGTGCTCCAGTAGTCGACGTGATGAAGTCGTCGGGCAGCCGTATCTCCCAGAAGTCTGGAGTGAGCACCGTTGCTATCACGCCGTCGACTATCGCGATGAAGTCTTGCGGGTTGGTTGACTTGCTGTCGTTGAAGCGAGCGAGGTCTTCCTCCATGGTGCTCTCGGGCGAGTTCGTGTAGCGGCCCGTGGTCTGTGCCATGAAGAACCACCTCGCCATGAGGCTGCTCAACGTCGCCTTGTCCACATTGAATCTTGTCGAGCCGATCAGCCACAGGGCGTAGGTGTAGATCACGGTGTTGTTGGACGTGATCATCTTCTTTGACCGAAAGCCGGCCTTCGCCAACACATGGAGGAAGCCGTCCCAGTGCGATGGCTTCAACACCTCGCTCTGCGCCGCCTTCAGGCGATCAAGCTCCCTGTCGCGCTGCTCCTCGTCGATACGCCTAGTCCGCTGGTCGCGTCCGCGCAGAGCGCTGTAGGCGTTCCGAAGGCGGGCGCGGCCCTGGCCGACCGCTACAACCGCTCTGAGCATTCTCCCCGGCTCCGGCTCGATGTAGTGGTTCTTCGGCGTCCACGAGACTTGCTCGCCGTCCTGCGCGGACGCAGTCTCGACAGTGAGCCTGGCGTGGCGCGAGAAGCGCTCCAGCGCTTCGCGGCCCTCGTCCCAGAAGACACTGAACCAGGTCAGGATGAAGTCCGCCTGGGTCAGGTTGACCCCCTCGGAGTTGATCCTCACGAACACGTCGGCGACCTGTTCCCGCTCGGCGTCGGGCTGAATCTCGACCACCGTGAACAGGTAGTCCCTGATGCCATGGAGTCGAACGAATACGGCTTCGAGCTCCTCCTCGTCAGCCTCGCTGAGTTCATGCTCCTCTTGGTATCGGCCGATGAACGCCTTTCTTGCCTGGAACGGGCTCTTGAACACGGCGGAGATGTCTGGGATCCAGTCGCGGCTCTTCTTCAGCGCGGCGCTCTGCACCTCGAACTGCTCGGTGAACGGGTTGAACGCGATCTTGATGGCCGCACTTCGGTAGTCGTCATCGACGACCGGCTCGCCTGTCATGACGGCGTACAGGCTCGTCAGGCGCTGCTGTCCGTCGACGATCTTGGCCGTCGCAGTCTTGGTCTTCACTTCCGAGCCGATCGTTCGACCGTCATCGCCAGCGGAGTTCCAGAACATCAATTCTCCAACCGGGTAGCCGCGATAGATCGAGTCCACCAGGTCGCGCACCTTGACCTTCTCCCACACGAAGGGCCGCTGGATGTCCGGCAGGCGCAAAGCGCCAGACTGCACCGCCGCAACAAGATCCTGCACCGTCCAGGGCACGGGCTTGAACATGTCGCTCATCGCGGAGCCTCTGGTGTCATCGCTTGTGGCACAGGTTCGGGATTGCGCCAGATGGAGCCGGCTGCCCTTCGGTGGGTTCGTGTGCTCATGGCATCCAGATCGGGCGCGGCATCGGGATCGGCGCTGCATGCCGACGCGACGAGAATGACGGCTGCGAGGGCTGCGAGGACGGCACTCGACTTGGTCCGGCGCACAGCAGCCGAGCCCTTGTCGGAGCGGCCATGCGCAGGTCTTGCGCGGTTGCGGCGGCCACAACGGATGGTGCGCTGAGAACCGTTCAAGTCAGGCTCCTTGACTGTGACGACATGCCACCTGAACATTACTTGGCAGCCGCGACACTGGACGTCACTAGCGGCAGACATGCCTCTACACGCCTCGGCCCGGCGGCGGGTGCCCACTGCGCCACAGGGGACGCGTGAGGGCGTGGCGATCTGTGTGCAGTTTTCCGTCCATATGACAGGTTTCTGCACACAGATGGCAGCACGGCTACCTCGCGGCTGGCACAATGGCTGGAGGGGCCGCTATGCCGCGCGACTTGGCCGCATGCCAATACACCATGAGCTAGCGACTCGGAACACTAGGCCGATAGGAGTTGGTCGACGGCGGCTTCGGGGGTGATCTCGCCTCGCTCCACGGCCTGCTCTAGGTCGGCCCGGCGGTCGGCAACGCCGGGACGTGACTCGAACTGCTCGAGCAGGCCGCGCTCTAGCAGCACCTGCATCCAGGCCAGGCGGCCCCGGGCCCGGCGGCGAGCCAGGCCGCCGGACGCTTCGAGCAGGCGGCGGTGCTCGGCGATGCACTCCCACAGCTCGTCCACTCCCGCTCCGGTCGCCGCCGAGACCGTCATCACTGGGGTCGGCCCGTCCTCGCTCGTCGGGGCCAGCAGGGGCAGGGCCCGGCGGAGCTCGGCCGCGGCCAGGCGGGCCGCCTGCTCGTTGGCGCCGTCGGCCTTGTTGACCGCGAGCACGTCCGCCAGTTCCAGCAGGCCCCGCTTGACCGCCTGCAGCTCGTCGCCCGCGCCGGCCAGCGTCAGCACACAGAGGCAGTCGACCGACGCATGCACGGCCGCCTCGGACTGGCCGACGCCGACGGTCTCCACCAGCACCACGTCGTAGCCGGCCGCCTCCAGGACCGTGATCGCGTTGGGGGTCGTGCTGGTGACACCGCCGAGCGTTCCGGCCGAAGGCGAGGGTCGGATGAAGGCGCGGTCGTCGGCGGCCAGCCGGGCCATGCGGGTCTTGTCGCCCAGGATCGACCCGCCCGTGATCGTGCTCGAGGGGTCGACCGCCAGCACGCCGACCCGGTGGCCGGCGCCTGTCAGCCGGGCGCCCAGGGTGTCGATCAGCGTCGACTTGCCCGAACCGGGCACGCCGCTGATACCCACCCGGTGGGCTCCCCCGGCATGCGGCAGCAGCGCCGAGAGCAGCTCCTGGGCGAGACGGCGGTCGTCGGGCCGGGTCGACTCCACCAGGGTGATGGCCCGCCCCAACGCCGTGCGGTCACCCGCCAGCACGCCGGCGACCAACTCGTCCATGCCTAGAGGTGCTCCAGCAGTCCGGCGGCAGCCTCGGATATCACAGTCCCGGGCTGGTACACAGCCAGCGCGCCCGCCGCCAGCAATTCGTCGACGTCGGCATCGGGGACGACCCCGCCGACGACTATGGCAATGTCGCTGCGTCCGAGCCGCTCCAGCGCGTCGCGCAACTCCGGCACCAGAGTCATGTGTCCCGCGGCCAGCGAGGACACCCCGACCACATGCACATCAGCCTCGACGGCCTGGCGGGCCACTTCTGCCGGCGTGGCGAACAGCGGACCCACGTCCACGTCGAAGCCGAGATCGGCGAAGGCGGTGGCGATCACCTTCTGGCCCCGGTCGTGGCCGTCCTGGCCGACCTTGGCCACCAGGATGCGGGGCCGCCGCCCGCGCCGGGCCGCGAACTCGTCCACCCGGCCCCGGACGTCATCGACCCCGCCGGCCTCGATGCCGTCGCCCGAATCCGGGCCGCGGGCCTCGTTGCGGTACACGCCCTGCACCGCTCTGATCTCGGCCACATGACGACCGTAGACGGTTTCGAGCGCGTCGCTGATCTCTCCGACGGTCGCGTGGGCCCGGGCGGCGTCGATCGACAGTTCCAGCAGGTTCCCCTCGCCGGTGCGGGCGGCCGCCGTCAGGGCGTCCAGGGCGGCCCGGAGAGAGGCCTCGTCCCGCTCCGCCCGCAGCTGCTCCAGCCGTGCGATCTGGCGGCGGCGGACCTCGGCGTTGTCGATGCGGCGGACCTCCACCGGTGCGCCCGCTCCGTCGGAGACCCGGTGGCGGTTCACGCCGATCACGGCCTGGCGGCCCGAGTCGATGCGGGCCTGGGTGCGAGCCGCGGCCTCCTCGATGCGGAGCTTGGGCAGGCCGGTAGAGATGGCCGCGGCCATCCCGCCCAGCTCCTCGACCTCGCAGATGTGGGTCCAGGCCCGCTCGGCCAGCAGCTTGGTGAGCCGCTCCACGTGGTAGCTGCCGCCCCAGGGGTCCACGGTGCGGGTGACGCCCGACTCGTGCTGGAGGAACAGCTGGGTGTTGCGGGCGATGCGGGCCGAGAAGTCGGTGGGCAGGGCCAGCGCCTCGTCGAAGGCGTTGGTGTGCAGCGACTGGGTGTGGCCCTGGACCGCGGCCATGGCCTCGACGCAGGTGCGGACCACGTTGTTGTAGGGATCCTGGGCGGTGAGGCTCCAGCCGCTGGTCTGGCAGTGGGTCCGCAGGCACAGCGAGCGGGGATCGCTGGGCTTGAACCGGCTCATGAGCCGGGCCCACAGCAGGCGGGCGGCCCGCAGCTTGGCCACCTCCATGAAGAAGTTCATGCCCACACACCAGAAGAAGCTGAGCCGGGGCGCGAACTCGTCGATGCCCAGCCCCGCGGCCAGGCCTGCCCGGGCGTACTCCACGCCGTCGGCGAGGGTGTAGGCCAGCTCGATGTCGAGGGTGGCTCCGGCCTCCTGCATGTGGTAGCCCGACACCGAGACCGAGTTGAACCTCCGCATCCGCTCGGCGGTGAAGGCGATGATGTCGGCCACGATCCGCATCGACGGCGCCGGCGGGTAGATGAACGTGTTGCGGACCATGAACTCCTTGAGCACGTCGTTCTGGATGGTTCCGGCGAGCTGCTCGGGCCTCACGCCCTGCTCCTCGGCGGCCACCACGTAGAGCGCCAGCACCGGCAGCACCGCGCCGTTCATGGTCATCGACACCGTCATCTGATCCAGCGGGATCCCGTCGAACAGGATCCGCATGTCGAGGATCGAGTCGATGGCCACCCCGGCCATGCCCACGTCGCCCGCCACCCTCGGATTGTCGGAGTCGTAGCCCCTATGGGTGGGCAGGTCGAAAGCCACCGACAGGCCCCGCTGGCCCGCGGCCAGGTTGCGGCGGTAGAAGGCGTTGGACTCCTCGGCGGTCGAGAATCCCGCGTACTGGCGGATCGTCCAGGGCCGGGTCACGTACATGGTGGGATAGGGGCCGCGCACGAACGGGGGCAGGCCCGGGTAGCTGCTGACGAAGTCGGCGCCCTCGAGGTCGGCCGGACCGGCCAGCGGCACCACGTCGATGCCCTCGGGGGTCTCGAACACCGGACCGTCCGGGAGTGATGGGGCCGGGCGGGCAACAGCGTCGCCGTCGCGAAGCTCGACCCGCGAGAAGTCTGGGATCGTGGTCACGGCCCGGCCGAGTCTACCTGGCAGCCCACAGAGCCAAGAACGGCCTCTCCCGCTGCCAATCCCCCAACCCGCACGCGTCCCGCACGAACTGGCAGCCCACAGAGCCAAGAACGGCCTCTCCCGCTGCGAATCCCCCGATCAGGCCAGCAGGTCGGTCAGGTCCATCACTATGAGGACGGTCAGCAGCACGATGATCCCGCCGTTCAGGGCGGTGATCGCCCATCGCCAGCGGTGACCGGCCCGCTGGAAGCGCCGGATGCTCAGCAGGTTGAACACGATGGCCACCGCGCCGATGGCGAGGCCCAGACCCGAGCCCACCCCCGAGGCGATGCCCGCTGCGGGCAGCAGCCACGGGAACAGAACGTAGGCCAGGAAGCAGCGGAATCCCGACACGACCACCGAGGCGCTGAAGACCCGCTCGGCCGGGCGCTCGGCGGGACCGTTGGGACGGGAGACGGCTGGATCGGCGGCCGCGGTCATCGCCCTAGCGTGCCATGCGCCGAGCACGGCGCCACCGCGCCGCGCCCGACTTCGTCGATCGGTCGCCGAGAGCACCGAGAACCCGCCCGCCCCGGCAACGCCGAGAACCCCGGCAACGCCGAGAACCCGCCCGCGCCGGCAACGCCGAGAACCCCGAGAGCGCCGAGAACCCGCCCGCGCCGGCAACGCCGAGAACCCGGGCGCGCCTACGGGCGCCGGGCTAACCCAGTGCGGCCAAGACGGCGTCGGTGTCGGTGACGGTGGAGACGTTCTGCAGGGCGTAGTCGACCGCCACCCGGTGCCACTCGCCGTCGAAGGAGCCGGATGCGTCCTCCGGGAAGACGACGTAGTAACCGAGGTCGGCGCCGGTGCGGGCCGTGTGCGACATGGCCATGTTGGTGAGCACCCCGCTGAGGATCAGCGTGTCGCGGCCGAAGCCCTTGAGCATGGTGTCGAGCCGGGTGTCGTGGAAGGCGCTCATGCGCATCTTCTCGATGATGAAGTCGCCTTCCTTGGGAGCCGTGGCCGGCGACGGCTCCGCTCCCCATGTGCCGCGGTCGAGGCTGCCAGAGGACGCCACCGCCTCGAACAGGCCGGCGTTCACCTTGAAGCCGGGCGAGCCCGGTTCCACGATGAACCACACGTGCAGCACCGGGATGCCGAGCCCGCGGCACCGGTCCGCGAGGCGGTTGATGTTGGCTTCGAGATTCTGCTCCGCGTGGTGGGCGCGGGACTCCGGCGTCGAGAACGCACCGCCCTCGGTGAGGGACGCGTTCTGCATGTCCTGGATGATCAGGGCACAGCGTCCAGGGTCCAGTTCCAATGCCATGGGGCCTCCTTCGAGGTTCGAGGGTGGACTCGGGAAGTTCGGGTGGCGGATGTTCGGGTGGTGGATGCGGGCGCGGCTCGGCGTGTGGGCGCCCTCAGGCCCCCATGAAAGCCTCGCGGTGGGGGCCGACGATGGTCGGCAGCGCCCGCACGGTGGTGGACGAAGCGAAGAACAGGGTGTGGAAGTCGCGTCCTCCCCAGTGCAGGTTGGCCACCACCTCGTCGATCTCGACGGTGCCCAGGTGGTTGGCGTCGGCGTCGAACACCCACACGCCGCCGGGGCCCGTCACCCAGATGTTGCCCTGCTCGTCGCACTTCATGCCGTCGGGCACGCCGGCCACGTCGTCGTCGGACAGGCCGTCGACGAACACATCGCCGCCGTCGAGGGAGCCGTCGGCGTTCACGCTGTACACCCGCACCAGGGCGTGGGTGGTGTCGTTGATGTACAGCAGCGACTCGTCGGGCGAGAAGCACAGGCCGTTGGGCTGGTCGAAGGTGTCCTGGTCGACGCAGAGCTGGGTGGCGCCGTCGGCGCCGGGCGCGACCCGGAACACGCCCTGCCAGCCCAGCTCGCGGGGTCGCTCGACCCCGAAGCCGGGCATGCGGCCGTACCACGGGTCTGAGAAGTAGACCGTGCCGTCGGCCCGCACCACCACGTCGTTGGGGCTGTTCAGCTCCACCCCCTCGTAGTGCGACGCCACCGTCTCACGGCTGCCGTCGGGGCGCTCGCGCATCACCTTGGAGGTGGAGTGCTCGCACACGATCAGGTTCAGGTCGGCGTCATAGGTCATGCCGTTGCACTTGTCGGCCGGCCGCCGCACCTCGGTGACCTCGCCGTCCTGCCAGCGGCGGCGCACGTCGCCGGGCATGTCCGAGAACAGCAGGTAGTGGTCGCGGGGATGCCAGATCGGGCCCTCCGTGAAGTTGAAGCCGCTGCCGATCACCTCGACCGCGGCGTCTCCGTCCACGAGCCCCCGGAACCGGTCGTCGTTGGCGCGCAGGGTCATTGGTTCAACCTCCCTGTGAATGGGTCTTGAGAAGCGGGTGAGGGCCCGCCGGCGGGACGCAGGGCGCACATCGGCGGGGCCACGTCAGGGCCCCAGGTGATCGTCGACGAGAATCTGTTGATCGACATCTCCTCGTCGAATGCCACCACCCGGCCCTCGCGGCGGGGCTCGCCGCGGCCCTCGCGCTTGGCGTCGAGGGCGGCCAGCACCCGCTCGGGTGTGATGGGGAACTCCGTGACCCACACACCCACGGCGTCGTGGATGGCGTTGGCGATCGCCGCGGGCTGGGCGTTGTTGGCCATCTCGCCGATGCCCTTGGCGCCGTAGGGCCCCCCGGAGGACGGGTTCTCCATGAGCACGTTGCGGATCTCGGGCAGCTCGGCCATGGTCGGCACGTGGTAGGTGCTCATGTCGCCGCCGCGATGCTCGGCGCTCGGATAGTAGGGGTAGCAGTTCTCCAGCACGCCGAAGCCGAGGCCCATCACCGCGCCGCCCTCGATCTGGCCCTCCACCAGGGTGGGGTTCATGGCCCGGCCGATGTCGTAGACGTGGGTGAGCTCCAGCACATGCACGTCGCCGGTCTCGTCGTCCACCTCGACCGCGGCCGAGCAGGCCGCGTAGGAGATGGCCGCATGGGGCGGCCTGTCCACCTCGCCGGTCTCGGGGTCGACGATGGCCGCTCCGGGGTTGAGGTGGGCGCCGTCGCCGGTGAGCAGCTCGCCGTGCACGAAGGTGGCCGCCCCGGCGACCTCGTCCACGCCCATCGACTTCGCCGGCGTTCCCCTGACCGACACCGCGCCGTCGGCGACCTCGAGGTCGGCGGGATCGATCTCCAGTTCGCGCGACGCCACCGCCAGGATGCGCTCGCGCACCTGGCGGGCCGCCTTCAACACCGCGTTGCCGGCCACGAACGTGGCCCGCGATGCGAAGGTGCCGGTGCACATGGGCGACGAGTCGGTGTTGGAGTTGTCGTAAGTCACCCAGTCGTAGGGGACGCCGATCGTCTCAGCCACGATCTGGGACTGGATGGTCTTGGAGCCGTTGCCGATGTCGGCGGTGCCCGAGAACACGTCTACCCGGCCGTCGGGCTTGACCTTGATCCACGCCTGCGACGGGTCGCCGTTCTGGTTCATGCCGGTCGGGTACTCGACGGTGGCGAGGCCCTTGCCTCGATGAATCGCCATCAGTGGCCTCCTCCTGATCCGACCTGGGCCGTCAAGTGCTCCGGCAGCATGTCGCCGGTGCGCTGGTCCCTGGTCATCGTCCGAAGCTCGTCGCTCAACTCGGCGCCGGTGGCCGACGCCAGCGACTGGAGCACCTCCACGGTGCTCGGATCCTCGTAGGCGATGCGGTTGGGGGAAGTGTCGTTGACGCGGTTGGCGTTCTTGAGCCGGAACTCGTAGGGGTCCATTCCCAGCTCCCGGGCGACCCGCTCGGCATGCAGCTCGATGGCGGTGGACAGGCCGGTGACGCCGTAGCCGCGCATGGCGGTGGTGGGGATCCGGTTGGTGAACACCACGTAGCCGTCGAAATGCAGGTTGGGGATGCTGTAGGCGCCGGTGTGGTGGAAGCTGTGCTTGGTCAGGCCGTACACCGAGAAGCGGCCGTAGGCGCCGGCGTCGTGGATGGTGAGCATCTTGCGTCCCAGGATCCATCCGTCACGGCTGACCGCGTCGATGATCTCCATGTGCCACGGTCCGCGGTTTCCCGAGGCGAGCATCTCCTCCTCCCGGGTCCAGCGCCACTTGACCGGCCGCCCCGACTTCTGCGCGGCCAGCGCGGTCAGCGAATCCGAGGCGGTGTCGACCTTGCCGCCGAAGCCGCCGCCCACGGTGCCGCCCACCATCTTGATCTCGCTCATGGGCATCTGGAGGTGGGAGCACACCACCCCGAGCGAGAAGTACATGGCCTGGGTGCAGGTGTGGACGGTGAGGCGGCCGTCGGGCTCGGGAACGGCCACGCACACCTGGGTCTCCAGGGGCGCCTGCTCCTGGGACTGGGTCCGGTAGACGCCGGACACGACGAGGTCGGCCGCGTCGAAGGCCGCCTCGGTGTCGCCCTTGCGGATCTGGCGCACGTCGAGGTTCCCCTCGTACTGGTTGTACCAGTTGCCGAAGGTGTCGTTGACCACCGGTGCGTCGTCCTCGAAAGCGAGGCGCACATCGAACAGCGCCGGCAGTTCCTCGTAGCCCACCTCGATGGCGGCGCAGGCGGCCCGGGCCGCCTCGACGGTGTCGGCCGCGACCAGCGCCACCGGCTGGCCCCGGTAGCGGACGTGGTCCTTGGCCAGCAGCGGCTCGTCACCGGGGATGCCCGCACCGGAGAGGTGGCCGTACACCAGCAGGGGCACATCGGCGTGGGTGATCACCGCGTGCACGCCCGTCATGGCCTCGGCGGCGCTCACATCGAGGCCGGTGATCCGAGCGTGGTGGTGCGGCGAGCGCAGAGCGGCCGCGTGAAGCATGCCCGGCATCCGGACGTCGTCCACATAGGTGGTGCGCCCGGTCACATGGCCCACACCGTCATAGCGCGGCAGGCGGGCTCCTACGACTTTCATGATCGACATCCTCCTGACGTCGTGCGTCCAGCGGTTCTCACGACCCGGCTCCCGCGATGGTCACATAGGTGTTGTTCGCACTCGAGGCGGTCGCTGCGATGTCGAACTCGTCGCCCCTGGCGACGGCCGCCACGGCCTCGATGATCTTCACGTACCCGGTGCACCGGCAGTAGTGCCCGGCCAGAGCGTCGCTTATCGCGGCCGTGTCGGCCGAGCCCCCCGCGCTGACGTAGGCGGTGGCGGCCACGACCAGGCCGTCGGTACAGAACCCGCACTGGGCCGCGTAGTGGTGGATGAAGGCCTGCTGGACCCTGGACAGGTCCTCGGGCGTGCCCAGCCCTTCCACGGTCGTGACCTCCGCGCCGTCCACCGCGCAGACCGCAGTCAGGCACGACCGTCGGGGCTCGCCGTCGATGAGCACTGTGCACGCCCCGCAACTGCCGGACTCGCATCCGGCCTTGGGGCTCGTGATGTCGAGCTCCTCGCGCAGCACCGTCAACAGCGAGGCGAGCGGCGGCGACTGCACCGTTCGGGCGACGGAATTGACGGTCAGATCCATGTCACTCTCCAATCTGCTCGAGGGCCCTGGCGACGTAGACGGGCAGCACCCGCCGGCGATAGGCCGCCGACGCCAGAGCGTCGTCGTACGGATCGGCATCGGCTGCCGCGGCTGCCGCCGCTTCGGCGATCGCCCCCCCGCCGGCCAGTACCGCCTCGGCTGCGTGCAGGCGGCAGGCGTCCGGAGCGGCGCCGGTGGCCGCGATGGCGACGGCGCCGTCGCCGCCGCGGACCGCGCTGACCGCCAGGGCACAGAGAGACTGGGTGTGGTGGCGCCGCAGAGCGACGAATGAGCCCGCTGCGGGCACCGCGAAGGCGACGTCGAGCAGCAGCACGCCGGGACGGGATCCGCCTGCGGCCACGAAGTCGGTCACGCCGCCGGTGTGCTTCCCGTCGGCGTCGGCCCAGTGCAACTGCGCGCCGAGTGCGAGAAGCGGACCGCGCATGTCGCCGTAGGGGGCCGGTGAACAGACATTGCCACCGATGGTGGCTTGGGCGTTCACCTCGTTGTCGCCGATTCGAGCGGCGCACGGACCCGCCGGGGCGGGCAGTCCGGCACACTTCGCAAGAGGGGTGGCCGCTCCCACCGTGATGCTCCCGTTCGACCGGACGATCGCGCTCATGCCCGCCCTGCCCAGCCATACGACTCGCTCGATCTCCGCGTGGCCCAGATTGTGCTGGGGCACGAGCAGCGTGCCCCCCGCGAGCACCGTGGCGTTCGGCTGCTGCGTCACCGCGGCCACCGCCTCGGCCTCGGAGGTCGGCGCGCTCACCGCAGCCGCGCCCGCCGTCGCGGTCGATGTCATGAGGAACCTCCTGTGGCAGTTCGCGAGCCCACCCGCGGCAGACCGCTCACCGCCGTACGTGCTGACTCGGATTCAAATGGACGCGAGCGCCGCGCAACAGGCGCTAGCGGAGCAACCTTCCCGCCCCGATGGGAGTGGCTCCAAAGCACTAGGCGCGCGCGATGGGCCGCGCCGCTGCTGCCGCTCGCGCCAACACCTGCGCCCCGCCGCCGGCTCGGGGTCGTCGGAGACTGCACTGCTCAGCACACTCCTACGGGCGCGGCGGGAGCTTGGGGCGGTCCCGGAAGCGGTCGTTGAGGATCATGGCGACCAACTCCGTGCGCGACTGCACGTTGAACTTCATCAAGATGTTGCTCACGTGGTTCTTCACTGTGTAGATGCTCAGGTAGAGGCGCTCGGCGATCTCGGCATTGGACAGTCCCGTGGCCAGCAACTCGGCCACCTCGCGCTCCCGGTCGGTCAGCCCCCGCAGCACGTCGTGGTCGGAGGCGATCAGGCGGGTGACCGAGGCGTCCATGGCGGACTGGCCCGCGGCGGTGAAGCGAATCGACGCGGCCAGGTCGTCGCCCGAGACGCTCTTCAGCTGGAAGCTGGTGGCGCCCGCCTCGAGCGCCGAGCGCAACAGCGCGCCGTCGGTGAAGCTGGTGAGGGCCAGGATCCTCACCTCGGGAGCCCGTCGCGATATCTCCTCGATCGCCTCCACGCCTCCGCCGCCGGGCATTATCAGATCCATGACGACCACATCGGGCTGCATCTCCACCACCCGGTCCACGGCCACCACACCGTTGTGGGCGGTGCCGACCACCTCGATGTCGTCGTAGCCGTCCAGGCAGGCGGTCACGCCCTCGCGCAGCAGGTCGTGGTCGTCCACCACGATCACGCGGATCGAGCCCGCGGCCGAGTCGCTCATGGCGTCGCCTCCGGCGAGCCGACGAGCAGCCCCACCACCTCAGGGACGGTCACCGAGACCGCCGTGCCCTCACCCGTGCGGCTGTCGACCTGCAGCGACGCGCCGATCGCCTCGGCCCGCTCGGCCATGATCCTCAGTCCGAAATGCTCCGCCGCTGAGCCGGTCTCGAAGCCGGCGCCGTCGTCGCGGACGCGCATCGTCAGCGCACCGCCGTCCACGGCGACGGAGATATGCACGTTCTCGGCGGCCGCATGCCGCGAGACGTTGTTGAGCGACTCCTGCAGGATGCGATAGAGAGCCACCTTGATGGCCGGCAGCGGCTCCACACCCCGGTCGAGGCACACATGGCACTTGTCCCTCCGGCGGCTCTCGAACGCGGAGACCAGCTGCTGGACCAGGTCCGCGAACGGGGTCTCCTCGATCACCGAGGGGCGCAGCTCCAGCAGCAGGGTGCGCATCTCCGAGAGGGCCCCGCCGGTGAGGGAGTGCAGCCGCTCCGCCCGGTCGCGCAGGTCGTCGCCGAGGTCGGGCGCGCGGGCCAGGGTCTCGGCCATGAGGGTGGCCGTCCACAGCGTCTGGCTCACCGAGTCGTGCAGGTCGTTGGCGAGGCTCTGGCGCTCCTCGAGGGCGGCCAGGGAGCGGGCCATCACCAGCGAGCGGCTGTTCGATATCGCCGACGACGCCTGATCGGCCAGGGTGGCCAGGCGATCGATGTCGGAAGGGCTGAGCTCCTGGCCGGGCCGCGGCTCTATGACCAGGCAGCCGCTGGGGGTCTCCGCAGCCTGCAGCGGCAGCACCACCGCGCCGTTGACGATGGACACCGAGGCGGCACCGTCCGCCGCCGCGCCGGCGCGTCCGTCGTCAGCGGACCGCTCGGGCGGGGACCAGCCACCGAGGGGGTCGGTGACGCGGGTGTGCGGCTCGGGAGCGCCCCGGTCGGGCCGGCCCGGAAAGCGCTCGCCGGCCAGCTCGAGCACTCCCTCGTTGTCGTAGAACGCCACGTAGCTGCGCTCATGGTCGCAGAGCCGCTCCACGCCTATGAGCACCTGCTCGATCACATCGTCGAGCTGCAGCGAGCGGGCCACGGCGGCGGCGGTGTCCCGCAGAGCCTCGGCGTGGCTGCGCTGGGCTCGCTCTTGGGCCTCGAGCCTGACCCGCTCCTCGACCTCCCGCCTGAGGGTCTCGTTGGCCCGGGACAGCTCGGACGTACGCTCCCGAACCCGCTCGTCGAGATCCTCGAGGGTGCGCTGCAGTTCGGCCTCGGCCTCGATCCTCGACGTTATGTCGGTGAAGGTGCCCAACGTGCCCACGACCTTGCCGTCGAAGTCGGTCAGGGGCACCTTGTTGGTCTCGACCCAGATCACCCGCCCGCCCGCGATCCGGACCTGTTCGCGCAATCCGATCAGCGGCTCGCCCGTCTCAATGACCATGCGGTCGTGATCCTGGAACCAGGGCGTTCCGCTGCGAGGAACCTCGGCGGCGCCCCAGGCACAGTCGGCGTCGGTCTTGCCGATGAGCTCGCTGGGATGGCCGACCCCTGCGTACTCGGCGAGCTTGCGGTTGCATCCCAGGAACACCGAGTTGGCGTCCTTCCACCAGATGGCGTGATGCACGCTGTTGAGCACCAGCTCGAAGATGTGCCGGCTGGCCTGCAGCGCCTCATCGCCCTCCAACTCGCCCCGCAACATGGCGGCATACAGCGATAGGGCACCCACGGAGGCCATGCCGGCGCGATCATAGCCGTTGCCTGCCCGCTCGTCGGAGGGCGCCCCGCCTACGCGCGCGGTGGTGTCGATCGGTGTCGGATCAGGCATTCGTCCAGGTTCTCGACCAGAGTCGAATCAGGCGTCCACACCCAGATAGGTGCTTTGCAGTTCCGTCGATTCCAGGAGCTCCGAGGCGGTCAACTCGACCTCGATGCGACCCGAGGTCATCACCAGCTGGCGGGGCGACATGGCGGTGGCCGCCCGCAGGTTCTGCTCCACCACCAGCAGGGCCACGCCCTCGGACACGAGCCGGTGCACCACGTCGATCAGGTCGTCCACGATGCTCGGGGCCAGCCCCTCAGAGGGCTCGTCCATGACGATCAACGGGGTGTTGAGCAGCAGGGCCCGGCCCACGGCCAGCATCTGCTGCTCGCCGCCGGAGAGCTCTGCACCCCCGTTGCTGCGGCGTTCGGCCAGGCGAGGAAACAGCTCGTAGACGGCCGCAGGCGTCCAGCGCTTGCCCTTCGACTCGGGCGCCAGCATTGCCAGGTGCTCCTCGACCGTGAGCGACGGGAAGAGGCGGCGTCCCTGGGGGACGTAGGCGATGCCGGATCGGGCCACCTTCTCGGGGGCGAGGCCGTCGATGCGGCGGCCCGAGAAGGTGATGGTCCCGGCCGTCGGCGTCACCAGCCCCATGATCGTCTTGCACAGCGTGGACTTGCCCATGCCGTTGCGGCCGACGATGCACACCGCCTCGGTGCCCATGGAGAAGGTCAAGCCCTCCAGCACCCGCGACGTCCCGTAGCCGGCTTCGAGGTCCTCGACGCTCAGCAGCGTCTCGGCCGCGCTCATCGGTCGGCCTCGCTCAGGTCGGTCTCGCTCCCGAGGTAGATGGCGTGCACCAGCGGATCGACCCGAATCTCCTCGGGGGTCCCGCTGGCCACGGTGCGGCCCTCGTTCATCACGACCACCCGGCGGGCGGTCCGCAGGGCGACATCCATGTCGTGCTCGATCAGCAGCAGCGTGATGTCGCGGTCCAAGCTCGACAGCAGCTGCACCAGACGCTCCCGCTCGCCCCGCGACAGCCCCGAGGCCGGTTCGTCGAGCATGACGAACTCGGGCGCCGTCACCAGCGCCATGCCGATCTCGAGTTGTCGCTGCTGGCCGTGGGAGAGATCGCCCGCGACGGCGCCGACCAGGTCGGCCAGCCAAACGGTCTCGGCCATGGCCCGGGCCCTTTCCCGGAACTCGGCGTCGACGCCGGAGCGCAGCAGCGCCAGGTGCCGGCCGGAGCGTCCGGTCTGGGCGAGGTAGAGGTTGTCCTCGACGGTCAAGCCTCGGAACAGCCGGGTCTTCTGGTAGGTGCGAGCCACGCCCAGCCGGGGGCGGAACCGCGCCGGCAGCTCGGTGCAGTCGATCCCCTTGATGACCACCCGTCCGGCCGTCGGGCTGATGTCGCCCGCGATCACGTTGAACAGCGTGGTCTTGCCGGCCCCGTTGGGTCCGAGCAGCGCCAAGCGGTCGCCCCGCTCGACGAGCAGGTCCACCCCGCCCAACGCTCGCAGGCCACCGAACGCCACCACCACCGCCTCCAGGCTCAGGAGAGTCCCTGGCCTGGCGGCGGAGGCGGCGGCAGTGGCGCCGGTGTTCACCTGAGCCGCTCCGGTCGGTCCGCTCAGCCCTGCGGAACGCCGTCGACCACCGGGACGGCGTTGCCGACCCAAGGCAGGTCGCGGGCCTCGCAGGTCGGGTTCTCGCGGTCCGGCGGCGGCGTAGTCGGGCTGAAGGTGCCGCCGAAGCTCTGGTCCACGGCCGGGATCAGTGCCACGGTCTGGGACACCACCTCGCCCGCGTCGTTGAGCACCAGCTGCTGCACCGACGTGTCCACGATGGCCTGGCGGTTCTCGTCGAGGGTGATCTTGCCGTAGGGCCCGTCGATCTCGACGCCCGCCAGCGCGGCGCGCAGGGCGGCGTGGTTGTCGGACAGGTCTCCGCCGACGTCCTCGAGGGCCATGATGAAGGCCAACGCCGAGCTGTAGTAGCCGTAGAAGAAGCCGAACGCGGCCGCGGCCCGCGGCGAGCCGGCCTCCATCCCGGACATGGGGCTGACCAGCGAGTCCCACGCCGCGTCCGCCGACGCCAGGTACTCCTCGATGGCCGGGGTCGAGACGTCGCCGGGCAGCGAGGCGAAGCCGCCGACGTAGGCCCCCGCGATGTCGGTTCCCAGAGCCGCGGCCAGCGCCGGGCTGAAGAACAGGTTGCCCGCGTGCTGGTCACCGGTCAGGTCGCCCTTGGCGCTCAGGAAAGCCTCCAGCGAGGCGTTGGTTCCCGAGCCGCCGACCGCCCAGAAGTAGCCGTCGACCTCGTCGGGGTCGGGAAGCTGCTGGACGTACGACGAGTAGTCGGTGGTGCCCAAGGGTGGGAACACCCTCGACACGACGTCGCCGCCGACGGCGCAGAACTCGGCGATGAAGCCCGCTGTCGAGGTCCAGCCGAAGCTGTAGTCGTCCGCGATCACTGCGGCCGTGTCCCAGCCGGCGACATTGTGGAGGATGTCGCCGAGACCGGCGTTCCACTGGGCGCCGTCGCCGTTGAAGCGGAAGAAGTTCGGCGCCTGGACGACCATTGTCGTCTCCTGGGCTCCGGCGATTCCATTGAGGAACGTCACGTCGGGATGGTCCTTGGCGTAGTTGGCGACGGCGATGCTCTCATCTCCCGAGAGCGGGCCGATCACCACGTTGGCGCCGTCCTGCTCGACGATCTTGCGGACCTCCTGGATGATGCGGTCGGGCGTGTCGTCGCCGCAGCCGATGCCGACGACCTCGATGGGCACGCCGGCGACCACGGCGCCGCTGAAGCCCTCCAGCGCGCTGGTGGGCGAGTTCGATGCGCCGCCCGCGAACGTGATGAACGGCAGCGACGCGCCGGCCACCACGTCCTCGTGGAACGCACCGAAGGCGCCCTCGCACTCACCGAGGATGCCGAGATGCACGACGGCATCCATCTCTTCCATCGGTTCGGGCTCTTCCATCGGATCGGGCTCGGGCTCGGGCTCCGCCGGCGCCGCGGTGGTCGCCGGGGCGGCCGTGGTGGTCGTAGCAGCCTCCTCGCCATCGTCGCCGCAGGAAGCGGCGAGCAACGCGAACGCGGCGAGGATGCCGACCAGGCTCAGGAGCCGCCGGATCGTTGGCTTGTTTCTCATGGAGTGGTCCTTTCTCTCGGGGGGCTGAAATCCCTCCATTGATGGGGCGGACGGTCGTCCGCTTCGGGACCGCGGCGAGCGGTCGCGATCTTGATGGTCTCGTCTCATGGCCCGGCGCCGGCCGCAGCTCCAGCCGGGGCGTCAGAAGGCGGTGAGGGCGGCCGGGAAGTCTCCGACGGCCGCCCGGGGCGGGACAGGCCCGACCGGACGCGCTCGATGATTCCGGCGAGGCCGTCGGGCGAGAGGACCATGATGAGCAGCACCAGCACACCGACGACGGTGCTGAAGCGGGCCTCGGTGATGCCGACGCGATCCACCAGGGGGAGATTGCGCAGATAGTTGTTCGCCACCACGAACACGAACGCGCCCAGCCAGGCGCCCTCGAGGCTGAGGGTTCCGCCGATGACAGCCACTATCAGCAGGTCGAGCGTGGGGCCGATGGATATCGACGTCGGGTCGATCTGGCCGTTCCACCAGACGTTGAACACTCCGGCCAGCCCGGCGAAGAACCCGGCCAGCGTGAACGCCAGCGTGCGGTGAAGCGACACGTTGAAGCCGAGCGACGCCATCCGGACCGGGTCGTCGCGGATGCCCTGCAGCGCTATGCCGAACGGGGTCGCGGCCACCGCCCGGAAGGCCGCGTAGACCAGCACCGACAGCACCACCAGGGCGAGGTACATGCGCACCGGGTGGTCCTGGAACAGGCCCGGCGGATCGATCCCGGTGATCCCGCCGAAGCCCGACAGCGGGGTGATCGACCCGAACACGTAGTAGCCGATGACCGCGTAGGTGAGGGTGATCATCAGGAAGTAGATGCCGGTCGTGCGCGACGCCAGCGCCCCAAGGACGAGAGCGACCGCCGTGGTGACGGCCAGCGCGAACACCACGGCCACCCACGGGTTCCAGCCGAGCTTCAGGCCCTTCGACCACGCGTCCTGGGCGACCGCGGCATTGCCGATCATGAATCCGGCCACGCCCGCGAACAGGTACTGGGCCAGCGAGACCATCCCCCCGTAGGCGGCCAGGAACACGATGGTGGCCGCCGCGATCCCCAGGATCATGGTGCGGGTCATCACGAACTCCACGAAGAAGTTCGAGCCGAACAGGGGCAGCATCAGCGCCAGGGCGGTCGCCGCGGCCACGACCGCGTTGCGGGCCGACAGCAGCCGGCGGGCCGGCCCCGATCCGGACACGGCACCCGTCGGGCTCATTCGACCCGCCCGTAGAGGCCGTTGGGCCGCACCGCCAGCACCACGGCCAGCAGCGCGAACGTGAATATGACCGAGTAGTAGGTGTAGCCGGCGGGCAGGTACGCGGGCGAGAAGGCCACCACCATGCCGTACAGCAGCGACCCGGCCACGGCGCCCTTCACCGACCCGAGCCCTCCGATGATCACCACCACCAGCGAGTTGAGCAGCCAGGCTCCGTCCACGCCGGGCGCCACCGACCCGGCGAACGATCCGCCCAGCACCCCGCCCACCCCGGCCAGGAACGACCCGACCGCGAAGGTGACAGCGAACACGAGGGTGACGTTGATGCCGAGAGCCCTGACCATCTCCTGGTCGTCCACACCGGCCCGGATGACCATTCCCATGCGGGTCCGGTTGAGCCACAGCCACAGCAGCGCTCCCACCACCAGCGCCACCCCCAGCATGAACAGCCGGCTGGTGGCGTAGCGCTCGCCCACGATCTCAAAGAAATGGGTGACCGTGCCGGGCCACTTCAGCGGCTGGGCCACCCCGCCGAAGTGGGCCAGCAGCTGATCGGCGGCAATCACCGAGATCGCAAGGGTGATCAGGGCCTGACGCAGGTCCTGGCCCTGGTTCCAACGCAGCAGCAGCTGCTGCATGAGCAGGCCGAGGAGGGCCACGACGGCTCCGGCCGCCAGCAGCGGCAGGATCCAGGCGAGCAGGCTCACGTCTCGGGCGTCGATGTTGGCGTCCTTGCCGACCATGTTGGTCTGGACCTCATGGGCGATGTAGGCCGCCCCCAGGAACAGCGACCCGTGGGCCATGTTGACCGTGCGCATCAGGCCGAAGACCAGGGTGAACCCCGACGCCACCACGAACAGCAGCCCTGCGAAGGTGACACCGTCCAGCAGTGTGACCACGAACTCGCCCGGCTCCCGTATGGCCGGGCCGGCGGACGTGTTGCGGGCCAGCACCAGGACCCACAGGGCGGCAGCGGCTGCCGGCACCCAGACCGCGGCGCGCGGCACCCATCCCGGCAGCACGAACGGCCGCCGGAGTTGAAGTTCCCGCTCGTCGACGGCGTGCGCGGTCAGCTAAGCCCTCCAAGCACTGGCTCGCCGCGAACGTAACGAGGGGCCTGGACCGCGCCCAGCGGCCCGAGAGCCATTGTCACCCCTGCGTGCGGGCCAGTCCTATGGAACTACTCGCCCATTGTCCTCTGCCGATCCGGCGGCGGGCCGGACCCGAACTGGCAGCAGAATGCACGCATACCGTGCACAACGCTGCCAATTCCCCAGCCAGGCCCCGCCCGATCGCGAACTGGCAGCAGAATGCACGCATACCGTGCACAACGCTGCCAATTCCCCACCGGGCGGCTGGGCTAGAGGCCGGCGGCCAGGATGCGGGCCGTTTCGGCGATGGCGTCGTCGAGGGGCGTGGGCTCGATGTCGCCGAGCAGCTCGTCGAGTCCGGCGGGCGACAGGGCGTGGGCGAAGGGCAGCGGATCGCCGCTCACGCTGAGGTCGTCGAAGCCGGCAATGCGACGGACCCGGTCGACGAAGTCGTCGATCGACGTCACGTGGCCTCGCAGGTTCACGGCCGGCGCGGCCGGCGCGTCGAGCTCGACCCGGGCCGCAGCGATGAACGCTCTGGCCACGTCGGGCGCGTAATGGAAGTCGGTCACGCCGCCGTACCCCACCTCGTACGGCTCGCCCCGCACGGCGCTGTAGATGGCCGCCGTCGGCTGGGAGGTGACCCCCTGGTCCCGGCCCGCTCCGTACACGGTGAAGGGGCGCAGCCCCACCGAGGCCAGCCCGTGGTCGGCCGCATACACCGCGGCCGTCTGCTCGTTGGCCACCTTGTAGGCGCCGTAGAGGGTGGCGGGCTTGGGGAGGGCGTCCGGCCCGAGCACGGGCCCGGGGTACAGATCGACGGGGCCGTAGATCGCGGCGCTGGAGGCGTAGGCCACCGGCGAGATGCCGTGCTCGACCGCCGCCTCGAACACGTTCACGGTGCCCTGAACGTTCACCGCTGCGCCGCCGCTGGGATCGGCCTTGCAGAACGGCACCTGGAGCGCGGCGAGATGGATCACCCGGTCGACGCCGGCCATGGCGTCGACCACGGCCGAGCGGTCGACGATGTCGCCGATGATCCTGCGGAAGTCCAGCGGGGCGCCGCCCGAGATCAGCCGGTGGCGGCTGTCGTTGGCGCCGAGGTCGAATGTGGTGACGTCGGCGCCCTCATCCAGCAGCAGGCGCACCGTCCACGCGCCGATGCACCCGTCGGCGCCGGTGACGAGGAAATGCTCGGCCATCAGAACGTCGCCCTCACTCCGGAGATGTCGCAGCAGGCACCCGCAACCAGAAAGCGCTCGGCCATCAGTAGGTCGCCCGCCCGCCGGAGATGTCGTAGCACGCGCCGGTGCTGAACGAGCATTCCTCCGAGCACAGCCAGCCCACCAGGGCGGCCACCTCCTCGGGCCGGCCCAGACGGCCCATCGGGATCTTCGCCAGCATGTAGTCCAGCACCTCGGGGGCGGTGGCGAGGTTCATGGGGGTGGCGATCACCGCCGGTGCGATCGAGTTGACGATCACGCCGGTGGTGGCCAGCTCCTTGGCCACCGACTTGGTGAGGGCGATCACGGCGCCCTTGCTCGCCGAGTAGGCGCTCAGGTTCGGGTTGCCCTCCTTGCCGGCGATGCTGGCGACGTTGACGACCCGGCCCCAGCCCCGCTCGACCATGCCGCCCAGGGTGGCCTGCATCACGTTGAAGATGCCGGTGACGTTCACGGCGAGGGTCTGCTGCCACCCGTCCAGCGGGGTGTCCAGCAGCGGCACGTTCGGTCCGACGATGCCGGCGGACTGCACCACTATGTCGATCTGATCGATCCCGTCGATGGACCGGACCGCGGCCGGGTCGGCCACATCGACTTCGTGGATGGCATCCAACTCGCCGGCCCGGTCGGCCATGTCAACGGCGTGCAGATCCACGGCAGCCACCCGGCAGCCCTGGGCCAGGAGACGGTCGACGCAGGCCGCGCCGATCCCTGATGCGGCGCCGGTCACCAGCGCCCTGCGTCCTGAGGTCATCGTGTCACGCTCCGGATCCGGGCCGTGCCGGTCGAGCATTCGCTTCGGTGGGAGTAATGCATGGCCCGCCATGGTAGAGCGCCGCCCCGCTGACGCGATCAGCGGAAACCGGCTCCGGGACAGGCGCTAGCCGAGTTCTCGCAGGAGGGCGTCCTCGAAGGACCAGTCGTCCGGCCCGCGCCAGTTCGTCGACCAGGGCCCGGCCGTTGAACTGGGTGCCGCCCATCACCAGGACCTTCATGGACGCACTCCGCGGCCTCTTGCCTCAGTAGGTGGCCCGGCCGCCGGTGATGTCGTAACAGGCTCCGGTGCTGAACGAGCATTCCTCCGAGCACAGCCAACCCACCAGCGCAGCCACCTCTTCCGGTTGGCACATCCGACCCATCGGGACCCTCGACACCATGAAGTCGAGCATCTCCTGGGTGGCGGGACTCAGCAGCGGGGTGTTCGTGATCGTGGGCGCGACCGCGTTGATCAGCACGCCGGTGGTGGCCAGCTCCTTGGCCACCGACTTGGTGAGGGCGATCACCGCTCCCTTGCTGGCCGAGTAGGCCGACTGATGTGCGTTGCCCTCCTTGCCGGCGATGCTGGCCACGTTGACCACCCGGCCCCAGCCCCGCCGAACCATCGGTGACAGCGTGGCCCGCATCACGTTGACCACGCCCGAGACGTTGACGGCCATGGCCCGGTCCCAGTCGTCGGGCGACGTGTCAGTCAGAGGACCGACGGGCCCGGCGATGGCCGCGCACTGCACCACGATGTCGATCTCGTCGATGCCTTCGATGGCGTTCACCGCGCCGGCGTCGGCCACGTCGAGCTCGACGATGGCCTTCAGGTCATCGGCACGATCCTCCATCCGGCCGGCCCGCAAGTCCACCGCCACCACCTCGTGCCCCCTCTCGAGGAACAATTCTGCACAGGCGGCGCCGATGCCCGATCCGGCACCGGTCACCAGCGCAGTGCGGGCAACTGCTTGCGTATCGCCGGCCATGGCGCCTCATCGTAGGCATGCTCGCAAGTGCTCCGGGAATGAGGTGCGTGTTAGCGGCCGGCACGATTCGCGGCTTGTATGGGTGGAACGCCGGACCGATCCGAGAGGATGCGACCCATGGCACGAAACATCACCAAGGCGGGCTTCGATCTGGGAATCGTCACCCACAACGGCGACGCGATGCTCGAGTTCTACCGGGATGTCGTTGGCCTCGAGTTCGAGGCGACGCTGGTGCTCGAGGCCATCGGGATCGCCCGGATGGACCGCCTTCGCTGCAACGACAGCGTGCTGAAGCTGGTCACGCCCACCGCGGAGGTGCCCGCAGGTCCGGGCGGGGGAATCGCGGGATGCACGGGCTTGCGGTATGTCACGCTCCCGGTGGACGACGTCGGCGCGGCGGTGGCCGACTGCGAGTCGGCCGGGGCGCCGGTCGTGTGGCCCCCGCAGCAGAGCCGTCCCGGAGTGACGATCGCGATGGTGGAGGATCCCGACGGCAATTGGGTGGAGTTCATCCACGAGCAGTGATCTTGGGGCCGTATCCTTGGCGGGTCCGCTCCCTCCTCCATTAGCGCTCTTCCAGTAGCGGGCCTGAGGCTCTCCATGGCTGAACCCCTGTACCCCGCGGCGCGCGCCGACCTGCGCAACGTGGCCATCATCGCCCATGTCGACCACGGCAAGACCACCCTCGTCGACGCCATGCTGTGGCAGTCGGGGGCCTTCCGGTCCAACGAGACCGTCAACGAGCGGGTCATGGACTCGATGGACCTCGAGAGGGAGAAGGGCATCACGATCCTGGCCAAGAACACCGCGGTCCGCTACCGCCGAGACAGCGGCGAGGAGATCAAGATCAACATCGTGGACACGCCGGGCCACTCCGACTTCGGCGGCGAGGTCGAGCGGGCCTTGACGATGGTCGACGGCGTCCTCCTCCTGGTCGACTCGAGCGAGGGCCCGCTGCCGCAGACCCGCTTCGTGCTCCGCAAGGCGCTGTCGCTCAGGCTGCCGGTCGTGCTGGTGATCAACAAGATCGACCGGCCCGACGCCCGCATCGCCGAGGTCGTCGACGAGGTGTACGAGCTGTTCCTCGACCTCGACGCCACCGAGGACCAGATCGACTTCCCGATCGTGTACGCCAACGCCCGCCGGGGTACGGCGACGCTCGACCCCGACCTGCCGGGCACCGACCTGCGCCCCATGTTCGAGACGCTGCTGGCGACCGTCCCCGCTCCCCGCCACGACCCTCAGCGGCCGCTGCAGGCCTGGGTCACCAACCTCGACGCCAGTCCCTACGTGGGCCGCATCGCCATGTGCCGGGTCATGCACGGAACCATCAGGAGGGGCCAGAGTGTGGCCTGGTGCCGCACCGACGGCACAACCGCCACAGCCAAGATCACCGAGCTGTACGTCACCGAGAGTCTCGACCGGGTGGACGCGGCCGAGGCCGGCGCGGGCGAGATCATCGCCATCTCCGGCATCGCAGACATCACCATCGGCGAGACGCTGGCGGACCTCGCCGACCCTGTGCCGCTGCCGGGCATCACGGTGGATGAGCCGAGCCTGTCGATCACGATCGGGGCCAACACGTCTCCAATGGCCGGCCTGGAGGGCACCAAGGTGACGGCTCGCCTCATCAAGAACCGCCTCGACGCCGAGTTAGTGGGCAACGTGTCGATCAGGGTGCTGGACACCGACCGTCCCGACACCTGGGAGGTTCAGGGGCGGGGCGAGCTCCAGCTCGCGGTGCTGGTGGAGATCATGCGCCGCGAGGGCTTCGAGATGACCGTGGGCAAGCCCAGAGTCGTGACCCGCACGATCGACGGACGGCTTCACGAGCCGACCGAACGGGTCACCGTCGACATACCCGAGAGCTGTGTGGGAGCGGTGACGCAGCTCTTCGGTGAGCGCAAGGCCGACATGGTCACGATGACGAACCACGGCACCGGCTGGGTGCGGCTCGACTACGTCGTCGCGGCCCGGGGCCTCATCGGGTTCCGCACCGAGTTCCTGACCGAGACCCGGGGCACGGGCCTGGCGACCAGCGTCTTCGAGGACTACACGCCCTGGGTCGGCGAGCTGCGCACCCGCCGCTCGGGCTCGATCGTCGCCGACCGCCGCGGTGCGGTGACCGGCTACGCCACCGCCGCCGTGCAGGAACGGGCCTGGCTGTTCGTCGCCCCCGGTGACGAGGTGTACGAGGGGATGGTCGTGGGCGAGAACCCGCGCCCCGAGGACATGGACGTCAACATCTGCCGGGAGAAGAAGCAGACCAACATCCGGGCCGCGGCGTCCGACGACACCGTCCGCCTGACGCCGCCCCGCATCCTGTCTCTGGAGCAGTCTCTCGAGTTCATCGCAGACGACGAGTGCGTCGAGGTCACACCCCACTCGATCCGCCTGCGCAAGGAGATCCTCGACGCCGGGGTGAGGGGCCGTCATCGCAAACGCCTCCAGCAGGACCGGAGCGCGGTCTAGCGAGCGCTACGCTGCGCGGCGTGACCGCCAGGAAGCGGCAGGCCTGGAACTACGCCCCCGAGCTGCCGCTGCGGTCGGCTCCGTTCCTGCACTGGCCTCCGCGGCCCGCCGCCATCGCCCGCCACCTGGTCAAGACCTGGAGGCCTCTCACCTCGCGGGTGTTCATGCTGGCGGTCGCCTTCGCCCTCTGGCAGTGGGCCAGGCCGTCGCTGGCCGAGGCCGAGTCGCTGCGGCTGGGCTGGATCCTCGAGATCTGGATCCGCAACATCGTGGTGCTGACGGTGGTGGCCGGAGGGCTCCACCTGCTCCTGCAGCGCCACCGGGTCCAGGGCGACGGGCTGCGCTACGACGCCCGGCCGTTGACGAGGAACAAGAGCCTGTTCCTGTTCAACGATCAGGTAAAGGACAACATGTTCTTCAGCCTCGTGCCCGCCATGGCGGTCGCCACCGCATGGGAGTCGCTGGGCTGGTGGGCCTACGCCAACGGCATCGCGCCGCACTGGTCCTTCGACGACAACCCGGTTTGGTTCATCGTGCTGCTGGTACTGATCCCCATCTGGTCGGTTGTCTATTTCGGGGCCGGCCACTGGCTGCTGCATCGAAGGCCGGTGTACAACCACGTCCACTCGTGGCATCACCGCAACATGAACATCGGCCCGTGGTCGGGCCTGTCGATGCATCCGCTGGAGCACGTGATCCTCTACAGCGACATCCTGCTGCTGCTGGTGGTGCCGTCAAGCGGCGTTCACATGCTGTTCGCGGTGATGCACCACACCATCGGGGCGCCAATGAGCCACACTGGCTACGACGCGGTGCGGCTCCCAGCACGCCAGCGCTTCGAGCTGGGCGACTTCCACCATCAACTCCACCACCGTTTCATCGAGTGCAACTACGGCGGCCTGGAGTCGCCCCTCGACGAGCTGATCGGCGCCTTCCACGACGGCACGCCCGACGGCGACCAGATGGTGGCCGAGCGCCTCACCCGCCTGTCCGAGCCGCGCCGCGCCAAGTCCTGAGTCGCCCGGCCGTCGGGTGCCGGTAGCGTCCGGGCCGTCAGGCTGAGATCCCCCAGGGAGGCCCTTCGTGGCACGTCCATACTCCCGCAAGCCGGCACTGCTGCTGGCCGTTGTGGCCCTCGTCGCCGCTGTCGTTGCGTCGCAGGCGCCCACAGCCGGCGCGCAGCCCACTCCGGTGCCCATCAGTGCCGACACGTTCGCCCTCACGATCCTGCACAACAACGACGGCGAGTCGAAGCTGCTGCCCGACGAGGAGGCCGGCTTCCCGGGTGTGGCCCGCTTCGCCGCGCAGATGAAGCTGATGCAGGCCGCGGCGGCGAGCGAGGGAGCGGCGGTCGTCACCCTCACCTCGGGCGACAACTTCCTGGCGTCGCAGGAGCTGAACATCTCGCTGGCCCGGGAGGGTGCCCTCTACGACTCGGTGGCCCTCAGCGGACTGTACGACGCCATGGCGTTGGGCAACCACGACTTCGATCTCGGGCCCGAGGTCACCGCCCGATTCATCGAGGGGTTCGTGCCGCCGGTGACGTTCCTGGCGGCCAACGCCGACTTCTCCGGCGAGCCGGCCCTGCAGGCGCTGGTGGACTCCGGCGTGCTGGCCGCCAGCACCGCGGTGGAGGCCGGCGGCCGGCGGGTGGGCGTGATCGGCGCGGTCACCCCGATGCTCCCCAACATCTCCTCGCCCCGAAACGTGGTGATCTCCGACGTGCTGGCCGCGGTGCGGGCCCAGGTCGAGTCGCTGACCGCCGACGGCGTCGACAAGATCATCCTGGTCAGCCACCTCCAGGGCGTCGACGAGGAGATCGCCCTGGTGGCCGACCTGGCCGGCGTGGACGTGGTCATCGCGGGCGGCGGCGACGACCTGCTGCGCAACGAGGACGACACCTGCGTGCCCGACGACGAGCCCGCCGGCCCGTACCCGCTTCTGGTGGAGGACTCCACCGGCACCGATGTTCCCGTGATCACCGCACCCGGCGGCTACCGCTGCATCGGAGCGCTCACCGTCGTCTTCGACGGCGACGGCCGCATCGTCAGCCACACCGGCCGCTCTGTGGGAGTCAGCCTCGCGGTGCCCCCCGATCCGGCGGTGCAGTCCAGCGTGATCGAGCCCCTCGCCGCGGCGCTGGCCGCGGTCGACGCCCAGGTGATAGGCCGCAGCGAGGTCGATCTCGACGGGCGGCGGGCCAGCGTGCGCACCGGCGCCACCAATCAGGGCAACCTCCACTCCGACGCCCTGAGGGTCGCCGCGGCCACCCTCGCGGCCGGCTTCGGGATCTCGGCGCCCGATGTGGCGATACAGAACGGCGGCGGCATCCGCAACGACGCGGTGATCCCGGCCGGGCCGGTCACCGCCGGCGACACCTGGGACATCGCCCCGTTCCGCAACTTCGTGGTGGTGGGCGAGGTGCCCCGCGGCACCTTCCATGTGCTGCTCGAGCAGGCCGTGGACCGGATCCCCGGCGCCGGGGGCCAGTTCCCGCAGGTCTCGGGGTTCACGTTCACGTACGACCCGTCGGCGCCGGCACGCGAGACCGACCGGGCCGGCGACTGCTCGCTGGCGGGCGACTCGGGCTCGCGGATCCGCGGCGTGACCCTCGACGACGGCACCGTCATCGTGCGCGACGGCGCGGTCGTGCCCGGCGACCCGGTGGTGCTGGCCACACTCGACTTCCTGGCCGACGGCGGCGACTGCTACCCGCTGGCCGACATCGAGTTCACATCCGTCGGCGTCACCTACCAGCAGGCGTTGGCCGACTACATCGCCGACGACCTCGGCGGGACGATCACCGCAGCCGCCTACCCCCCGGGCGGCGACAACCGGATCACCGCACTGATGCCGGAACCCGCGCCCGAGCCCGAGCCGGAACCCGAGCCCGAGCCGGTTGTGGTCACGGTCGTGCGCGGCGACAGCCTGTGGCGGCTGGCCCGGATCCACCTCGGAGCCGGTGCCCGCTGGCAGGAGATCTACGACCTCAACCGGGGCCGGGTCCAGGCCGACGGCCGCACGCTGCGCGACCCGAACCTGATCCTCATCGGCTGGGCGCTGGAGCTCCCCGCGGACTGATCAGCCCCATCACGGCTGTCCGCTGGAACTCCCCGCGGACTGATCAGCCCCATCACGGCTGTCCGCTGGAACTGCCCTCCAACTGAGGGGCCGGCTGATTGCCGATCGCGAACCGGCACTGAGGGGGTAGGCCGGCTCAGGTGTAGTCCTTGTACTTGTCCAGGTAGCGGACGGGGCGGCTCAGGGCGTCCTTGCGGAACGGGTCGCCGAGCTCCTTGGTGCACATGGCCTCGATCACGGTGGTGCGGCCGCCGTTCATCTGGGCGTCGATGGCGGCGGTCAGGGCCGGTCCGACGTCCTCGAGCTGGTTGACCCGCACCCCGTCGGCGCCCATGGCCCGGGCCACCTCGGTCCAGTCCTCGCCGCCGTCGAGCTCGCCGGCCACGAAGCGGCGCCCGTAGAAGTCGACCTGGTTCTTCTTCTCGGCGCCCCACTGGCGGTTGTGGAACACCACCGCGGTTACGGGGATGTCATGGCGCACCGCGGTCATGGTCTCCACCATGCTCATGGCCCAGGCCCCGTCGCCGGCGTAGGCCACCGCGGGCCGGTCGGGCGCGGCCTTCTTGGCCCCGATGACGGTGGGCAGGGCGTAGCCGCAGTTGCCCCAGCTCATGGCGGCGAAGAACGACCGGGGCTCCTCGAAGCGCAGGTAGCTGTTGGCCACCGAGTTGATGTTGCCGATGTCGGTGGACACCATCACCCGCTCGGGCATTGCCTTCTCCAGCTCCCGCAGCACCTGGCGGGGATGCATCCAGTCGTCGGACTCGGCTGCGGCCTGCTTGATCATGTCGACGCTGAAGTCGTCGGTCTCCTCGGTCCAGTCGTCGAGCTCGGCCTCCCAGGCGGCCTTGTCGGCGGCTGTGTCCGCGGCCCGCTGCACCCGGGTGGCGTCGCAGGCCAGGTCCCGGCCGGCCAGCCTGGCGCTCAGCGCGGCCGCGGCCGCGCCGGCGTCGCCGCATATGCCGACGTCGATGGGCTTGACCAGGCCGAGCATCTTGGAGTCGGCGTCGACCTGGATGACCTTGGCCCCGGTCGGCCAGTAGTCGAGGCCGTGCTGGGGCAGGGTGCCGAACGGCCCGAGGCGGGTGCCGAGGGCCAGCACCACGTCGGCTCGGGCGATGAGCCGCATGGCGGCCTTGGAGCCCTGGTATCCGAGGGGCCCGCACCACTGCGGGTGCGACGCCGGGAAGGAGTCGTTGTGCAGGTAGCTGTTCACCACCGGGCAACCGAGGCGCTCGGCCAGGGCCACCGTCTCGGCCATGGCGTCGCCCATCACCACACCGCCGCCGGAGATCATCACCGGGAACTCGGCGGAGGCCAGCAGGTCGGCGGCCTGGTTGAGGGTCCGGTCGCCGCCGGGGCCGCGGTCCAGGCGCTGGGGCCGGGGGATCTCCACGTCGATGTCGCCGTAGAAGCGGTCACGGGGGATGTTCAGCTGGGTGGGGCCCATCTCCGACAGGGCCCGGTCGAAGCAGCGGGCGGTGAGCTCGGCCATGCGGTGCTCGTTGTTGACGTGGCCCTGGTACTTGGTGAACTCCTCGAACATCGGCAGCTGGTTGGCCTCCTGGAAGCCGCCCAGGCCGATGCCCATCGTCCCGGCCTCGGGCGTGACGATCACCACCGGACTGTGGGCCCAGAACGCCGCCGCGACGGCGGTCACGCAGTTGGAGATGCCGGGGCCGTTCTGGCCTATCACCACTCCGTGGCGGCCCGACACCCGCGAGAACCCGTCGGCCATGTGGGCCCCGCCCTGCTCGTGGACCACCGGCACCAGCTCGATGCCGGCCGGCTCGAAGATGTCCATGGCGTCCATGAACGCGCTGCCCATGATGCCGAAGATGGTGTCGACGCCGTGGGCGACCATCGTCTCCACGAACGCCTCGCTTGGGGTCATGCGAGTCATCTCTGAGTCCCTCCGTCCACCGCAGGTCCGATGCCCGGCGTGTACCGGGCCAGCCCCGTTAGAGCCTATAACAGGAGCTGCGACAGTGCTCGCCCGCGCCGGGCTCCCGAAGGCCGCTCTAGCGTCGTGCTTGTGCCGACTGGATCTCGGCACGCCACCGGCTCTTGATGTAGGCCAGGACCGCCCAGATGTCTGCGTCGTCGAGCTCGTCGGCGAAACCGAGCATCTCACTCTTGTAGTCGCCGCCGACAACGGCCTCGGTGCCCCACTTGGTCACCTCGAACAGGTAGTCGTCGCCGTGGTGCCACGTGTGGCCGGTCTCGTCGTGGGGAGGGGCGGGCAGCGTCCCGTCGGCCTTCCTCACCTGCCAGTTCGGCTGGCCCTCCAGATTCTGGCCATGACATGAGGCGCACGACTGGGCATAGATCGTGGAGCCGCGCGAGACCAGTTCGGGATCGGAGGCGTCAGCCCTGCCGGGTTCGGGAACTTCGCCGGAGCCGCCCAGGAGAGTCAGCCACACCGCCATCAGAGCCACCGCAACCAGGCCCAGCACCATCACCGCCGACATCGGAGCCAGGCGTCCGCGCCTCATCTCGCTACGGCGCCCCTTCGCATGATCCGAGGTCCGTGCTCCGGCTACGAGCGGGCCGATCGGAAGCGGCGCAGGCGCAGGCTGTTGGTCACCACGAACAGCGACGACGCTCCCATGGCGGCCGCGGCGGCCATCGGGCTGAGCACGCCGGTGGCCGCCAGGGGGATCGCAGCCACGTTGTAGGCGAACGCCCAGAACAGGTTGACCTTGATCGTGCCCAGCGTGCGGCGCGACAGGGCGATGGCGTCGGGCACTGCCAGCAGGTCACCGCCCACGATGGTCAGGTCGGAGGCCTCCACGGCCACGTCGGCACCGGTACCCACCGCGATGCCGAGGTCGGCCTGCGCCAGGGCGGGCGCGTCGTTGATGCCGTCACCCACCACAGCCACCCGCTTGCCGTCCTCCTGAAGGCGGGTCACGGCGGCGGCCTTGTCGCCGGGGAGCACCTCGGCGGTCACGTCGTCCACCCCGATGGCGTCACCCACTGAGCGGGCCGTGCGCTGGTTGTCGCCGGTGATCAGCGACACCTCCAGGCCCATAGCCTGCAGTTGCTGGACAGCCTGTCGGGAGGTCGGCTTGACGGTGTCTGCCAGCGCGATAACAGCCTCCGCGGCCGCTCCCCTGCCGACCAGCACGCCGGTATGGCCGGCGGCCTCCGCCTTGGCCAGAGCCTCTTCGAGCTCGTCGGGGATCTCCTCGAACAGCGGCCGCCGCCCGACCCGGACCTCGGCGCCGTCGACCCTGCCAACCACACCCAGGCCGGGATGATTCAAGAAGTCGGTGACCGTCCGGTTCGACGGCCAGCGCCGGGCGATCGCCGAACCGACGGGATGCTCCGAGCGCGACTCGAGCGCGCCGGCCAGCAGACCCATCACAGTGGCGTCCGCGTCTGCGGCGGCCACCGCGTCGACCACTTCGAGCCGGCCCTCGGTGACGGTTCCGGTCTTGTCGAGCACCACTGCGTCCACCCGGCGGGTGTCCTCGAGCACCTCGGCGCCCTTGATGATCACGCCAAGCTGCGCTCCCCGGCCGGTGCCGACCATCACCGCGAGCGGCGTGGCCAGACCCAGCGCGCAGGGGCATGAGATGATCAGCACCGCCACCGCCGCGGTGAAGGCGTCCGAGGAGGCGCCACCGGCCAGGAACCACGCCGCCAGGGTCGCCGCGGCGAGGACGATGACCACGGGCACGAACACCGACGCCACCCGGTCGGCCAGCCGCTGCACCGCGGCCCGCCCGCCCTGGGCCTCGTCTACCAGGCGCACGATCTGGGCAAGGGCGGTGTCGGCGCCCACCCTGGTGGCCTCCACCTCCAACGTGCCGTCGGCGTTGACGGTGGCGCCGATCACCTCGTCTCCGGCCGCGACCTCCACCGGCACGGGCTCGCCGGTCACCATCGACATGTCGACCGCCGAGGCGCCGCCCACCACAACGCCGTCAGTGGCTATCCGTTCGCCGGGACGCACGATGAAGCGCATTCCCACGTCAAGGCGCTCCGCCGGAATCTCGGTGCCGTCGACCAGCAGGGCGGTCGATGCGCCGAGCCGGGCCAGGGCCCGCACGGCCTCGCCCGAGCGGCGGGTGGCCCGGGCCTCCAGCCACTTGCCGAGCAGCACCAGGGCCACGATCACCGTGCCCGTCTCGAAATAGACGTGGCCGCCTTCGACGCCGGCCAGCAGCACCACCGCCGACCACACCCACGCAGCAGTGGTGCCCAGCGACACCAGGGTGTCCATGGTGGCGGCCCGGTGGCGGAGGTTGCGGAGCGCGGCCCGGTGGAAGCCCCACCCCGACCCGAATATCACGACCGCGGAGGCCGCCAGCGCGGCCCAGCGCCAACCGTCGAAGCGCACCGCCGACAGCATCGAGACGGCCACCACCGGCAGTCCGGCCACTGCCGCGACAGCCAGCCGGCGGCGCAGACCGGCGATCCGGCGTCGCTCAGCCTCAATGTCATCGGCTGCGTCGACGGGCGCCGAATACCCGGCCTGCTCCACCACGCGCCTGAGGTCGGCATCGTCGATGCTGCCGTCATGCAGGACCGTGGCCCGGCTCGAGGCGAAGTTGACGCGGGCGTCGAGCACGCCGCCGGCGGCGCCCAACGCCGATTGCACCCGGGAGGCGCAGGCGCCGCAGGTCATGCCCTCCACCCGGATGTCGGTCCGGACCTTCATCGACGACCCAGCGGCCACCCCATCAAGGCTACGGGCCACCCATATGATCCCACAGACGCTCGGCGGACTCTCGTTCCAGGAGTCCCCACCGGCGGCGGGCGGAATCGCGGCAGCGAACTAGGGTAAGGACATGGGCCTGCGAGAAGAGGTACTCACAGTGCATCGAGACGCGATACGCGCGGTCGCGGCCCGCCACAAGGTGGACACCATCGCTCTAGTGGGTTCGATGGCCAGGAGCGAATACGACGGCGACAGTGACTACGATTTCCTGGCTCGCTTCGCTGACGGTGCTTCACTGTTCGACCTCGTCGGGCTCAAAGAGGATCTCGAGGAACTGCTTGGGCGGGACGTGGATGTGATCTCTGAGAGAGGACTCAACGAGAGGTACAGCCACATTCGCGAGGAGGCTGTCACAATTTGACTCGCGGCGATCGCTCCCTCATGGGCGACATCCTCGATGCTGCCCAGCATCTAGCAGAGATAGTCGAGTTGGGCGAGGAACACTTCCACGAGAGTTGGAAGGACTTCCGAGCCGCGGAGCGCCTGTTGGAGATCATCGGCGAAGCGGCAAGCAACCTCTCCGAGGATCTTCGATCCCGTCTTCCAGACCTGCCCGTCAGCAAGGCCAAGGGAATGCGCAATGTCATCGCGCATCAGTACGTCCATGTGGACCGTCACCTCGTATGGCAAGCCATCACTGCCGACGTCCCGAAGTTCGCGGCGGAACTTGCAACGGACCTTGATTCACGGCGCGAGTCCAGCGCCGCAGCTGAACCCGAGACACCGAGCCTCTAGAGACTCCAGGCACCGTGCGCTCCGTTTCACCATCCGCTTCGGCGCCCGTGGGGCGGGTGCGGCCCGCGGTGGACGCCCTGCCCGCGTACAAGCCCGGCAAGGCCGCCGAGCAGGCCGAGCGGGAGCACGACATCGCCGAGGCCATCAAGCTGGCCTCCAACGAGAACCCCTACCCTCCCCCGGCCGCGGTGGTGGACGCGGTGGCTGCGGCCTGCCGGGGCGGCAACATCTACAGCGACCACCGGGCCACCGCGGTGCGGGAGGCGCTGGCCGACCGGCTGCGGCTGGCCGTCGAGCAGGTCACCGTCGGAGCGGGCTCGGTGGCGCTGCTGTACCAACTGGCCACCGCCTTCATTGACCCCGGCGACGAGGTGGTGACGCCGTGGATCTCCTTCGAGGCCTACCCGATCTCGGTGCACACGATGGGCGGGAGGCTCGTGAGGGTGCCGCTGACATCGAGCCACGCCTTCGACCTCGACGCGGTGGCCGCGGCCGTCACCGGGCGCACCAAGCTCGTGTTCCTGGCCACCCCAAACAACCCCACCGGCACCGCCGTGTCGACTGCGGCCGTGGCGCGCCTCGTGGAGCGGATCCCCGAGGACGTGGTCGTGGTAGTGGACGAGGCCTACCGGGAGTTCGCCGACCCTGCTCTCGGCGATCCGGTAACCGATCTGCTGCCCCGCTTCGACAACGTGGCCGTGGCCCGCACCTTCTCCAAGGCCTACGGGCTGGCCAGCCTGAGGGTGGGCTACGTGATGGCCCACCCCGAGGTGGTGTCGGCCATCGACAAGTGCCTGATCCCGTTCAACGTCAACGGCTTGGCCCAGGCCGCCGCGCTGGCCGCTCTCAGCGACGAGGCTGCGGCCGAGGCGCAGGCCAACATCGGCGCCATCCGGACCGAACGGTCCCGGGTTGTTGCCGCACTGGCCGCCGGCGGCTGGGACATCGGTGACACCGAGGCCAACTTCGTGTGGATGCAGCTGGGCGAGCGCACCGACGACGTGTGCATCGCGCTGGAGCAGCGCGGCGTGGTGGTCAGACCGTTCTCCGGTGTGGGAATCCGGGTGACCATCGGCACTCCCGCCCAGAACGACCGCTTCCTGACCGCGCTGGCCGAGGTGGCGCGACCGGGCTGAGCGGCCGGGTTCAGGCGGCTTCGGCCCCGCCGGCGTCCGCGTCGCCCGGGGGAGGCGGCCAGATCCTGAGATGCCCCTCTATGCGGGCCAGCCGCTCGCGCAGGTCACCGAGGCTTGCGCCCAGCTCTCCGTGACTCTTGTCGATGAGGTCGCGGTTCTCCTTGCGAACCTCGTCGATGAGATCGCGGTTCTCCTTGCGAACCTCGTCGATGAGGTCGCGGTTCTCCTTGCGGGCCTCGTCGATGAGGTCGCGGGTCTTCGTGCTGTCGACGTGCTGGTAGCGCATCATCGCCGCCGCGAACAGCAGCATCGGACCCATCACCGCCGCCAGGATGGGGGCCAGATCGACGAGCGTCACCGTCTCCACAGCGACACTGTACCAGACACACAGTGTCATGCAACTGCAATGCCTTTGAATCTATCTTGAACCGCCAGCGGTCAAAATGAGCCTCGCCTGACCCTCGGGGGGCTTGCCGAGGCGGTGAAACGATGTCTCAGACATTGATGGCATCCCTTTCCACGTAAGGCCTTACCTCCCGTCGCACCTCCGCAAGGGTCATCAGGTCCACGGGTCGTCCTAGTACGTCCTCAAGGAAGAATTGAGCACCGAAATAGTTACGCCATCCGGGCGCGGAATCGAACTCAACGAGAATGTCAATGTCACTGCCGTCCTTCGCCTGGTCGCGAGCAACTGATCCGAAGAGAGCGATACCTGTGACGCCGAACCGCTCGGCAAGCGTTTCCTTATGCGCTCGCAGTGTCGCTAGGACTTCATCCCGTACGAATTGGCCCATAACCCTTCTCCTCTCGTTGGTCCACCCGCACGCGATCCGTGAGGAGTGCGTCCGCGACCGATGTTGCAGCGCTTGCAAGAGCGATCCGCCCCTCCCGCGCCCGCTCGATACCGGCATCCACACTGTCCGGAACTGCGGCAGCCGGGAACGCCAGGCACGTACGCACCCCAGCCGTTGGCGTCTAGAACGAACACGACCGGGTAGGTCAAGCGCATGGGAGTCGGGCCTCGGAACTCAGCCCACCTGGGCGGGCTCGAGGATCCCGCGGACGGGTTCGGGAACACGGACTTCGATCTCCACAGGCTCAAACCGTGTCGCGACCGTAGGCGGAAAGTCATCCAAGTCCGGCAGTATCTCTCGAATATCCTCCGAAGCTAACTCCAGGTGGTACGTGATGGCATCCTTGATCGACATCTTCGGCTCCGGCATCGGGTCACCGTCCTCCAATGTGAGTTCGATGTGGCCGGTCAGAGCCTCCTGGATCATCTCAAGCATCTCCTCCCAGGTGTCGCCCGTACTCACGCAGCCGAGTACATCCGGCGCATAAGCGCACCAGTTATTGGGAGTCCTCTCAAACACGACCACATACTTCAGCTTCATCGACCACGCTCCCTGTGTTGCTGCTTCAATCCTGCTTGCCGAAGGATACCTTGCCAGGTGGGTTCGCTTAGGTCCTTGCCTGGCGCGGACGGCCTCAAGGGCAGCCTCGCGGGATGCGGTTGTGGCCTCGACTGCCGCCGGCGGTCTGGGGGATGAAGTAGACTTGCGCGCCGTCGCTGACCGGCTCGTAGTCGGGATGGGCGATGAGCAGGCCGTCGATCACCACCGACACGCCGGCCCGCAGGGCGTCGCCGAGGCCGGGATAGCGCCGGTCGAGGTCGTCGATCACGGCACTGACCGTGGCCCCGTCAGCCTCCACCTCGGCGACCCCCCCGGTGGGGCCCCGCAGGTTGGAACTCAGGTGGACCCGGACGGGCACCGACCGCTCCGGTTGGCGATTCGGGCGTTGGCCGAGCCGTCAGGAGCCGTTGGAGCCGCCGGCGGACGTGATGGCGTCCAGCACCCTGATGGGAGACATCGGGAGGTCGCGGATGCGGCAGCCGGTGGCGTCGTGAATGGCGTTGGCCACCGCCGGGATGGGCGGCACGATGCCGGTCTCGCCCACGCCGCGCACGCCGTAGGGGTGGGCCGGGTTGGGGACCTCCACGATGATGGCGTCGATCATGGGCAGGTCCGAGGCCACCGGCACCCGGTAGTCGAGGAAGCTCGGGTTCTCCATCACGCCGTCGGAGTCGTAGATGTACTCCTCGTTGAGGGCCCAGCCGACGCCCTGGGCGACGCCGCCCTGGATCTGGCCCTCCACGTAGCTGGGATGGATGGCGGTGCCGGCGTCCTGGGAGGCGGTGTAGCGCACCACCCGCACCACGCCGGTCTCGGGGTCGACCTCCAGGTCGCAGACGTGCACCGCGAAGCCAGGCCCGGCGCCGTGGGCCTCCAGCGATCCGGTGGCGGTGAGCGGGCCGCCGGTGCGCTTGGCCTTGGCGGTGATCGCGGCCACCGACAGCGGATCCTTCTCGCCGTCGCTGCCGGTGTATACGGCCTGGCCGTCCACCCAGTCGATGTCGCCGACATCGACGCCCATCATCTTCGCGGCCCGGCCCCGCAGCTCGACCACCATCTTGCGGCAGGCCTCGACCACCGCCATCCCGGTGGCGAACGTGGCCCGGCTGCCCTCGGTGGTGTCGGTGAAGCCGACCGCCTCGGTGTCGCCCACCACGGGGCGGATGTCGTGGGGATCGATGCCGAGCTCCTCGGCGGCCATCAGCGCCATCGAGGCCCGGCTCCCACCGATGTCGGGGCTGCCCGTGACCACGGTGGCGGTGCCGTCCTCGTTGAGGTTGACGGTGGCGCTGGAGGACTCGCCGATGTTGAACCAGTAGCCCGCAGCCACCCCGCGGCCCTGATTGGGGCCGAGAGGCGCGTTGTAGTTCGGGTGGTCGCGCACTGCCTCGAGGCACTCGATGAAGCCGATACGGGCGAACGGGAACCCCATGGTGGACGGATCGCCCTCGGTCACCGCGTTCTTGAGCCGCAGGTCGATCGGGTCGATGCCCAACTCGGTGGCGATCTCGTCGAGAACGGTCTCGACCGCGAACGCGGTGAGGGGAGCGGCCGGCGCCCGGTAGGCGGCCGACTTGGCCGTATTGACCACCACGTTGAGCGCCTCGACGTTGAAGTTCGGGATCTTGTAGGACTCGAACACGGTCATCGCCCCTAGGAGCCCGCCGGGACCGGCGTAGGCGCCGCCCGAGTAGACCAGGTAGGCGTCCCCGGCCACCAGGCTGCCGTTGCGGTCGGAGCCGAGCTTGACCCTGAGCTTGGTGCCGGGCGCGGGACCGGTGGCCCGGAAGACCTCGTCGCGGGTCATCACCATCTTCACCGGACGGCCCGCCTTGGCCGACAGCGCCACCGCCAGCGGCTCCAGGTAGATGGTGGTCTTGCCGCCGAAGCCGCCCCCGATCTCCGCGGGGATCACCCGGATGCGGGTCGTCTCCCAGCCCAGCAGCGTCGCGGTGGAGGAGCGCACGTTGAAGTGCCCCTGCGAGGAGCACCAGACCGTGGTGTGGCCGTCCTGGCCGGTGTCGGCCACACAGGCGTGGGGCTCGATGTAGCCCTGGTGCACCGGCACTGTGGTGTACTCCCGCTCGATGACCAGATCGGCGTCGGCGAAGCCGGCGTCGACATCGCCGTCGGCGAAGCGGGTGATGTCGCTGACATTGGACGGCTCCTCCGCGGGCGGGTTGGCGCCCGAGGTCATCATGTGGTCGTGCAGCACCGGCGCGCCCGGCGCCAGCGCCTCGTCGATGGTCAGCACCGCGGGCAGCACGTCGTAGGCGACCACCACCGCGGCCGCGGCGGCACGGGCCTGGTCGCCGGTGGAGGCGGCCACCGCGGCAACCGCGTGGCCCTCGTAGAAGACCTTGTCGCGGGCCATGACGTTGACGCACATGTCGTAGTTGCGGTCGCTGGAATCCACCGCGGGGAAGTCGTCGCCGGTGATCACCGCCTTCACGCCGGGCATCGCCGCAGCTGCGGACGTGTCGATGGAGACGATCCGGGCATGGGCGTGGGGTGAGCGCACGACGATGCCGTGGAGCTGCCCGGACATGTTGAGGTCGGCCGCGAAGCGGGCCCGGCCGGTCACCTTCTCCAGCCCGTCGTGGCGGACGGGCCGGGTGCCGACGTACTTGTAGCGGGGCTTGGGCTCTGTGACGGTCACTTGCAGCTCCTAGCTCTCGTTCGTTTCGGTGATCTGCTCGGCCGCGGCCTGCACGGCGCGCACGATCTTGTCGTAGCCGGTGCAGCGGCAGAGGTTGCCGGCCAGGCCGTAGCGGATCTCGGTCTCGGTGGGGTCGGGGTTGCGGTCGAGCAGCGCCTTGGCAGCCACCAGGAAGCCGGGTGTGCATACGCCGCACTGGAGGGCGGCGCCCTCCAGGAAGCACTGCTGGAGGGGATGCAGATCGTCGCCCGAGGCCAAGCCCTCCACAGTGGAGATGTTGCGGCCGCCGGCCTCGGGGGCGAGCACCAGGCAGGAGCACAGCAGCCGACCGTCCATGACGATCGAGCAGGCCCCGCAGTCGCCGGTGCCGCAGCCCTCCTTGGCTCCGGTGAGGCCGACCTCGTCGCGCAGAGCGTCCAGCAGCGTCTGGCCGCCGTCGCAGAGGAACTCGGCCGGGTCGCCGTTGATGGTGCAGGTGACGTGGACGCGGCTCATGCGTGCTCTCCTTGGCTTGTCAGCCCGACTTGCTGTGCGGCCCGCTCGGCCGCGATGGACACGGCCCGGCGGGCCAGAACGCCGGCCACCTGCCGGCGGTAGGCGACGGTCCCTCGCTTGTCGTCTATGGGGTTGGTGGCCGCCGATGCGGCCGCCTCCACGGCCGCCAGCGCATGGCCGGCCGGCCGGTTGCCGATCAGGGCGGCCTCGGCGTCGGGCACCCGCACCACGGTGGGGGCCACCGCGCCGAGGGCGATGGCGGCCGCGGTGACGTTGCCGTCATCGTCGAGGGTGACTCGGGCGGCTGCGCCGACCACCGCGATGTCCATCTCGGTGCGGGGGATGAGCCGCAGGTAGGCGTCGGCGGTGCGGGCCGGCGGCTCGTCGAGTTCGAACTCCACGAGGATCTCACCCGGACCCAGCGACGTCCGACCGGGGCCGGTGGCGACCTCCGCCGCGGCCACCGTGCGCTCGCCATCGGGTCCGGCGATCACGACTCGAGCCTCGTTGACGATGAGGCTGGGCGGGGTGTCGGCCGCGGGCGAGGCGTTGGCCAGGTTGCCGCCCCATGACGAGCGGCTCTGGATCTGGTCGGAGCCGATCAGGCCGCTGGCCTCGACGAGGCCGGGGAAGGCGCCGGCCAGCCCGGTGTCAGCGCAGATGTCGGAGGTCGGCGTGGCCGCGCCGACGGTGTACGTCGAGCCGTTGCTGCTGACGGCACACAGCCGCTCTATGCGCTTCAGGTCGACCATCACGGTCGGTTCGGGCCGTCCGGCGCGGATCTGGGGGATCAGGTCGGTGGCGCCCGCGTACACGCGAGCGTCCGGCTCAGACCCCAACAGATCCACAGCCTCGGCCACCGTCGTCGGGGAGGCATATCTCATGGCGGTGAGCATAGGGGGCCGCCACAGCCGTCAGTCACACCGGAATCTCGGGAGGGAGACCGGTCGTATGCACAGCCGAACCGACCCCAGAATCTCGTGGCCCGTAGAGCCGAGGGGGTACGATTCTGCTCCACTCGGGCCGGGCCGTCGGCTCGCTTGGTTCCAGGGAGGTTGTGCCCATGACGGACACATCGCCGGCCACCGCCAACCCCGGCGCCAAGGGCTACGAGCCCCAGGTTCCCATTGCGACCTCGCCGATGTTCGACTGGCCGCCGCGGCCGGTGGCGCTGCTGCGCTACCTCGTCAAGCCGGTGATGCTGCCCTACGGCATCTTCTGGGCAGCGCTGGCCGCGCTGTGCTGGCACTACCTGACACCCTCGATGGAGCGCATGGCTAGCCTGCGCCCGGGGTGGATGCTGCAGATCTACCTCCGCAACGCGCTGATCCTGGCCGCGGTGGCGGGAACGCTGCACCTGGCGCTGTATGTGAGGCGCGCCCAGCAGCAGCGCTACAAGTACGACCGGCAGTGGATGAGCACCACCAACCGCGAGTTCCTGTGGACCAGCCAGACCCGCGACAACATCTTCTGGAGCCTGGTCAGCGGTGTGACCATCTGGACCGCCTACGAGTCGCTGACCATGTGGTTCTACGCCAACGACTGGATCCCGCGGGTGGAGTGGTCCTCGGGGTGGCCGTACCTGTCGGTGCTGACCATCGGCGTGTTCCTGTGGTCGGTGACCCACTTCTACCTGAATCACCGGCTGCTGCACCTGCGCTGGTTCTACGACCACGCCCACTACCTGCACCACCGCAACGTGAACACCGGGCCCTGGACCGGCATCTCGATGCACCCGCTGGAGCACGTGATCTACTTCAGCGTCTTCGCGCTGTGGTGGGTGGTCCCGGCCCATCCGTTCATCGTGATCCTCGGCGGGCTGTTCCAGGGCGTGTCGCCGGCGGTGTCGCACTCGGGGTTCGAGCGCTTCGAGGTCGGCCGGCGCGAGGGGCGCACCGCGCCGGGCGCCGACTACTTCCATCACCTGCACCACCGCTACTTCGAGTGCAACTACGGCAACCGGCCCGTGCCCATCGACAAGCTGTTCGGCACCTTCCACGACGGCACGCCCGAAGCCCACGCCCGCATGCGCAGGCGCATGAAGGCCCGCCGAGGCGGCTGAGGGGCTGCGCGGGTAGACGCGACCACGGCGCGTTCCCGGCGGTTCGTGTCCGCTTGGCTCACGAGCCGCTCGGGCCACAGCCTCGCTTCGCGGCTCGCGAACATCCGCATGATTCACTCCCCATCCGCTCGGCCTGCCAGCCGGCGCCCGAGCCGGAGAACTCGCGGCTCGACGGACCCGCCGCCGCGGTAGCCGAGGCTGTCGGCTCGCGGGCGAAGCACCGGCAGTAGCGTTCGGGCATGGACACGCTGCAACGTTTCCGGGCCCGCCTGGGGGCCTCGGTCAGCGGGCTGTTCTCCCACGGGGAGATACCGCTGCAGCGCACTGCCGACTATCCCGGCGACGCCGGATTGTGCGGGCCGGGCTCGGTGAGCTGGAAGGCGGTCGGCGACGTGAGCGTCTTCGTCGGGGCCATACGGGCCCTGCTGGTCCAGGCCGCCCATCCCGAGGCGGTGGCCGGGGTCGACGACCACAGCCGCTACCGCGACGACCCGATGGGCCGGCTGAACCGCACCGCGTTCTACGTGACGTCGGCCACCTTCGGGGCCATGCCCGAGGTGGAGCAGGCCGTCGACCGGGTCCGGGCCGCCCACCAGGGCGTGAGCGGCACCTCGCACCGGGGGCTGGCCTACGACGCAGCGATGCCGGATCTGGCCGCCTGGGTGCACAACACCCTCACCGAGTCGTTCCTGGTCTCCTACCGGGAGTTCGGCCTGGGGCTCACCGAGGCCGAGGCCGACCGGTTCGTGGTCGAGCAGTCCCAGGTGGGAGCCATGCTCGGGGCCGCTCCCCTGCCCCAGACCGCGGCCGAGCTGCACACCTGGGTCCGCACCCATCCGGATCTGGCCCCCAGCCCCGGCATGCGAGCCGCGGTGGACTTCCTGCGCCAGCCGCCCCTGCCTGCCCGCCAGCGGTACGGCTACGGCGTGCTGATGCACGGAGCGATCAGCACCATGCCCCCCGAGCTGACCGGCGTTCTCGGCCTGAGAGCCCGCCCCGGCGCCCGGCTGGGCGCGTCGGCGCTGCTGCGATTCCTGCGCTGGGGTCTGCGCAACAGCCCGTCGTGGCGGGCCGCGCTGGACCGTTGCGGCGCCCCCTACGACCCGTCCGAGTTCCGAGAGATGCCCCGCCGTGACCACTGAGCCCGACGCCGAGACGCAGGCCCCGGCCCGATCGGCAAGCCGTACGCTGCAGGACGTGAGCGAGCCGGACGACGCCGCGCCGACCGGCCCCGTCGAGGGTGCCGAAGGCGAGAGTTGGCAGGTCGGGATGAACCTCAAGGGGTCGCTGCGCGAGGCGATGCAGGCGCCACCGACTGTGTATGAGATCGTGGGCGGCCAGCGGTTCTTCGACGAGCTGGTCGACCGGTTCTACGACGCGGTCGAGGACGACCCCCTGCTGCGGCCCATGTACCCGCGAGACATGGGGCCGTCCCGCAGGCGCCTAGCCGGCTTCCTGGCCCAGTACTGGGGCGGGCCGCCCCAGTACAGCGAGGAGAGGGGCCATCCCCGCCTGCGGATGCGGCACATGCCCTTCCCCATCGGCCTGGCCGAGCGCGATGCCTGGATGGCCCACATGACGGCGTCGCTCGACGCAGCCACCATCGCCGACGGCGCCGGCCGCCCGCTTCCCGGCGAGATCCGGGCCGCCATGTTCGACCACTTCGACAACGCGGCCACCCACCTCATCAACCGGCCCGGCTAGGAGTCCGCGCCCTCCCCGGCGCTGCCGGGCGCGGGATCAGGTATCGCGTTGTCGGCCTTCGAGCGCGGCTATGCGCTCCCCTTGGTCGGCCATCCGTTCGAGCAGGCGGCTGTGCTCGGCCAGCACGGCACTGTGCTCGACCAGCAGCGCACCGTGCTCGGCCAGTGTCGCTTCGATAGACCCGAGGCGGGTTCCCAGAGCACCGATGTCGGAGCGAAGCGCCTGCAGGAAGTAGCCGAGCATACCGAGGAAGCCTGCCCCGAGAACTCCAATGAGGGTTGCTATGACGGTCGAGTCCATGCTGGTACCTCCTGTGATGCTACCAGGCCGAGTCTCCCACGACAAGGCCATCGAAGATACCATATATATACATGTATTGACGGAGAATTAGCAACTATCTACGAATTTCGTTCAACGGTGCGGTGAGCAGGTGGCGGCCACCGAAGGCCTTGGGCGGGTGGATGCGGCCCTCGTGGAGCACCAGGTCGCCGTGGACCCACACCGCGTCGATGCCGTCGGGCGGGATCAGCGGCTCCTCGTAGCTGTTGCGGTCGGTGACCCGCTCCCAGTCGAACAGCACCAGCGAAGCGTCGGCGCCCTCGCGCAGCGCCGGGCTCGGCAGGCCCATGAACTCGCACGGCATCACCGCCAGCCGGTACACGATCTCGGCCACCGGTATGCCCAGCTCCCGGGCCATGCGCAGCGCCTTGGGGAACGACCCCAGCAAACGGGGGTGGGGCTTCTGGCCCGGGCCCGGCATCAGACCGTCGGTGCACAGCGCCATGTTGGGGCGGCGGAAGAACCTCTCCACGGTGGCCTCGTCGCCGTAGTGGCTGATGATGGACACCTCGCCCCGGTTGTGCAGGAAGAAGTCGCACACCGCGTCGTGGGCCTCGATCGACGACATGTCGGTCACCCCCGCGGCCAGCACCACGTCCGAGAAGCGCTTGCCCAGGAAATCGTCGCCCACACCCTCGAGCACCCCTGCGATCTGGACGCCCTCGAGGCCCCCGCAGAACGCCACGAAGTTGTCCCAGCCGGAGCCGTCGCCGTAGATCTTCTCGAAGGCGAACCGGCGCACGTCATCGTCGCTCAGCCGGGCCATGAACTCGGCCCGGGTTCCGGCGCGCACCTCCGGGGGGAACAGCGCATCGGCGGTCGTGCTGCCCGCGGTGTAGGGGTACATGTTGCCCAGCGTGGGAATTGACCCTGCCGCGTCGTCCAGCCGGTCGGCCACGTCTCCGAACCGGTCCCAGTTGCGGCGCCCTGCGATCTTGGAGTGCTCGCTGCAATACCCGCCGCCGCCCTCGACCGCAGCGGTTATCACCTCTTCGAGGGCCTCGATGATGTCGTCGCTCTCCGAACGGAGGTGCGGGTACAGCGCGCCCGGCTTGACCTCGTTGAACGCCCTCACCAGGGCGGTGATCTCACGCTGGTCGGAGTAGACGGCAGGGTTGTAGACGAGCCCGGTCGACAGGCCGAGGCACCACGGCGCCTCGCGGCGCACGACCTCGGCCATGGCCCGGATGTCGGCGTCGTCGGCGACCCGGTCGAGGTTGCCCATGACGGTGCGCCGCACCGCGCTGTGGCCCAGGTGCATGCCCAGGTCGGTGACGGAGCGGCCCCGGTGCCAGGCCAGGAACTCCTCGACCGTCGACCACGGCCAGTCGCGGCCGCCGGCGGGGTCGTCGCCCTCCGGGTCGCCCGGCGGGCCCGCCATGCCGTCGAGGGGCACGAGCTGGGCCGCGTACTCGGCCCGCTGGTCCGGCACGACCGGTGCCGGCGAGAGACCGTCCACGCCGCAGATGCGCCTGGTGACCCCGCCGCGCACCGCCATCTCGCAGCTGATGGGGATGCCGTGCTCGCCGACGCGGGTGCCGGCCAGGGCGCCATGGTTGTGGGTGTCGACGAAACCGGGAGCCAGCACCCGGCCATCCGCGGCGATCGTGCGCTCTGCGCCGGCTGCCGCACTGGGGGGCACCGCTCCCAGGTGCGCGATCCGGTCGCCGTCGATGAGCGCGTCGCCACGGAGGGGCTCGGTCACCCCGTCGCCGGCGACGATCAGCGCGTCGGTGATCAGCTGGCGCACGGTCTCACGGTATCCGGGCCCGCTCGCGCATCGAGGCGACCGGCCGGCGGTTCCGGCGGGCGGCGGGGCGCTCCGATGAACTGGAGCTAGGACTTGCGAACGCCGGTGAGGGGGAAGGTGCCGACGGAGCCCCAGAGCGATCCGGTGAGGTCGTCGCCCTCGACGGTGGCGGCGACAGTCAGATCGAACTCTCCCATCGGCATGTGGACCGTGGCCGAGAACGAGACGTCGTCACCGTCGTAGACGACGCCGGAGACTTCCACCGTCCCGAAGTCGAGGGTGATCAGGGCCGTTCCGTCAGCCTTGAGCACCGCCTCGGGGGTCAGTTCGCCGATGGGGGTCACGAACGCCAGTCTCCAGGTGCCGACCGCCGCGGGTGCCTCGCTCACGGTGTGATCCTCTCGCCTCAGCCGTCGGAACCGTTCGATGCTACGCCGGGCCCAGTGCAACACCCGCTACGAACATCTCTAGGATCTCTCGCCAGTGAGGCTGTTCTCGCACCGCAAACGGCCGGTCCATCTGGGCCCGTACCCGCTGGAGCGCCTGCCGCGCCTCGACGCAGCCGACGCTCCGCCCCCGGGCTCGGCCGCGAGGCCGCTGCCTCCCCGGCCGGCGGAGGCCGAGTCACCCGGTCCCCGATCGGCCGCGCCCGCCTACCGGCGGTACCTCGACATGTTCGACGGTCAGCGCCACGCCGATGTCGCGCCCGAGGCGCCGACCCCGTCGGATCCCCTCGAGGTCGCCAACAACCTCAAGGCCGGGCTCTACTTCCTCGATGCCGACATGGTCGGCTGCGGGCTGATCGGCGACGATGCCTGGACCGGCGAGCGACGCGACCATCGGTACGCGGTAGTGGCCCTCATCGCCTTCAGCCGCAAGCTCTCGAAGGAATGTCCGGGCGACGACTGGATCGACGGCACCCGCCAGACCAACGCCGACCTCCGGGCGGCCGAACTGGCGGTGATCACCGCGTCCTACATCCGCAAGCTCGGCCACGACGCGGTGGCCCACACGCCCGGCCGCACCGACCTCGACCTCGACCGGGTTGCGCTGCAGGCGGGGATCGTGGAAGTGAGAGGGTCGGAGCTGAGAGCCCCCTACCTGAAGGAAGGGTTCGCGCTGTCGGTGGTGAGCACCGACTGGGAGCTGACCCCCGACCGCCCGCTGTCCCGCCGCGGCCCGCTGGCCGCGCTGCGCAGCACCCACGGTCCGGGCTGGTTGCTGGGCCGGGGCGGCACCAGGGCCGGCATCGGCCGTCTCAACGGCGACCACCGGGCTCTGCACATGGGCCGGTACCCGATGGAGCGCATCAAGCGGGTCGACGATCCCACCACGCTGATCATCGAGGACGAGGTGCCCAGAGTGCCGGTGCGGGCCGGCGGCTTCCCGCGTGCCGCCAACGGCGACATGGGCCCCAAGTTCCTCGCCGACGTGGAGGTGTTCGCCTGGAAGACGCCCCAGGCGCAGGCCTATATGCATCAGATCGACGCCATGGTCCCCTACCAGGACGGTGGGGTCTCGCCCGGGGCCGATCCCGGCACCAGCGACCCCGGCCGCAACGCGGAAGCGCTCAAAGCGCTCGCCCACCACCTGGGCGGCGACATGGCCGGAGTGTGCCGGGTGCCCGCCTACGCCTGGTACTCGCACCGCGAGGACGGCTCCGTGGTGGACCCGTACCACAGCAACGCTCTGGTGATCCTGCTCGACCAGGGATACGAGACCATGGAGGGCGCCAGCGGCGACGACTGGGTGAGCGGCGCCCAGTCGATGCGGGCCTACATGCGGGGAGCGCAGATCGCGGGCATCATCGCCGAGCACATCCGCTCCCTCGGCTACGGCGCCCGCAGCCACACCAACAGCGACTCCGACGTGCTGCACATCCCCCTGGTGCTGCACGCGGGACTGGGAGAGCTGAGCCGCATCGGCGAGCTGGTGCTCAACCCGTTCGTGGGACCGAGGTTCAAGTCGGTGGTGGTGACCACCGACATGCCGGTCACCCCCGACCGCCACATCGACTTCGGGCTGCAGGACTTCTGCTCCAAGTGCACCAAGTGCGCCCGGGAGTGCCCCTGCGCGGCCATCCCCTTCGGCGACAAGGTGATGTTCAACGGGGCCGAGATGTGGAAGCCCGACGTGGAGAGGTGCACCAAGTACCGGCTGGGCAACCTGCGGGGCTCGGCCTGCGGCCGGTGCATGAAGACCTGCCCGTTCAACATCGAGGGGGTCCTGGCCGACAGGGCACTGCTGTGGGCCGCCATCAAGCTGCCGTTCACCCGCCGCTGGCTGGCCCGGCTCGACGACAAGGTCGGCAACGGCTCGATCAATCCCATCAAGAAGTGGTGGTGGGACCTGGAGTGGCGCGACGGCAGGACCATCGTGCCGCCCAGGGGCACCAACGCCCGCAACCTCGACATGGACGGCGACAAGGTGGCCGCCCGCCAGCAGATCGCCCACTACACCGCCGACATGCTGCCGCCCGGCGACGCCGTCGGCGTGCCCGTCAAGCTCGTCCGCAAGGAGGCCCTGGCCCGCGCCGGGGCGGCCGAGACGCCTGCGGAGGCCCGGGCCCGGGTCGGCCGCGGCTAGCCCCGCGAACTGGCAGCAGAATGCTCGCCATCCGTGCACAACGCTGCCAATTCGCACCCGGCCGCGCCCAGCCACGCGAACTGGCAGCAGAATGCTCGCCATCCGTGCAAAACGCTGCCAATTCACACCCGGCCGCGGCTAGCCCCGCGAACTGGCAGCAGAATGCTCGCCATCCGTGCAAAACGCTGCCAATTCACACCCGGAGCACCGGGGGGGCCGGTTCAGCAGAGCGTGTGGGCGAAGGTGGCGAGATCGCGTGCCGAGGCGGCGTAGACGTCCGGCATGGCGCCCGGCATCAGCAGGTCGCCCGCGTGGCAGGTGCCGTTGACGGTGCGGCAGTAGGTGGGCACGCCCGCCCGCACCAGCTTGCGGTAGTAGTCGAGCCCCTCGTCTCGCAGCGGGTCGAGCTCGTTCACCGAGACCACATGGGGCGGCATGCCCCGCAGGTCGTCCACGGAGGCGTGCCAGGGCCAGGCCAGCGGGTTGGTCAGGTTCGCTCCGCCCGGGTCGTAGGCCTCCACGAAGTACCCCATGAGGTCGCCAGCCAGGAAGTAGCCGCCGTTCTCGTGCAGCGACGGCAGCTCCGGCGGCGGGCTCGCATACGTGCCCGAGATGTACGGGCACTGGGCGAACACCCCGTCGATCATTCCCAGGCGGCCGTCCCGGTGGGCCTTGAGGGCGGTGGCCAGCGTGAGGTTCCCGCCGCCGGACTCGCCCGACACCACCAGCTTCGACACGCCGAGCTCGTCCTTGCGGGCGTGCATCCATTCCAGCGCCGAAGTGCAGTCGTTGAGGGCCGCCGGGAAGGGATGGCTGCCGAGCGCGCCGGCGGCGTTGCGGAACTCCACCCCCACGACGACCATCTCCCGTGCGGCCAGCTCGTCGCGCCAGCGCCGGTAGTTGAGGTCCGCCGCGGAGAGGATCACCATGCCCCCGCCGTGGATGTGCAGGATCCCCGGGCACGGGCCGGTGTCGCCGGCCGGGCGATGGATGTACAGGGTTATGTCGTTGCCGTCGACGCCGGCGATGGCCTCGGTGCTCGACTCCACGCCCTCGACCGCCGGGAGCACGTCGAACAGGCCGTCGAAGAGCTGCTGGAAGCCGGGCTCGCCCAGCGCGGCCAGGGCCCGGATGTCCTCGAGCGAGGAGTCAGCGGTGAGGGAGACCGGGTCGGCCCGCCCGGCCAGGCCCATCGGCTCCAGCACCGCCACCATGCGGGGGTCCGAGCGCGGGTCGGTGGCCAGCGTCATGTCGGGGTCGCCCAGCCGCCCGTGGAGGTTGGGTCTCGGTGGTGTTGCCGTGTCCGGCATCGGATCTCCTTGCGGGTTCGGCGTGTCTGTCGCTGTGCCGCACCCTAACCCGCAGGCGCGCGTGCGATGACTGCGCCAGCCAAGGGGTCCGCGACAGCCGGGGTCCGCGCCAGCCGCTGCCGGGTGGAGGCGGCGTGTGGGACAGACTCGCCGCCTTGCGCAGTCCCGAAGACCGCATGGGGCGTAGAGAGTTCATCCCCGACCGGGCCATCGACGACACCGTCACGCCGATCAGCATCTCCTACTTCGGCTACAGCCTGATCGCGCTGGCGTGCCAGCTCTGGGCCCGGAGCGGAGCGTCGTCGTGAGCACACCGCTGCGTCGCATGGGCGAGAGGGAGTTCGTGCTGCTGATGGGGATGTTGACGGGCCTCACCGCTCTGGCCATCGACATCATGCTGCCCGCCTTCGAGCAGATGCGTCCCGCGTTCGGCCTCGATCACGACTCCACCCGGCTGTCGCTCACCGTGACCCTCTACCTCATGGGCGCCGGGGTAGGACACCTGTTCTACGGACCCATCGCCGACGCGGTGGGGCGCAAGCCCGTGCTGGCCGGCGGCCTGCTGCTCTACGCGGCAGCCGCCCTGACGGCGGCGCTGGCCCCGTCGCTCGGCGTTCTCTACGGAGCCCGGTTCGTTTGGGGGCTGGCGGCAGCCGGACCCCGGGTCCTGACGCAGGCCATCGTGCGCGACCGCTTCGCCGGGACGGCCATGGCCCGGGTGATGACGCTCATCCAGACGGTCTTCTTCATCGCGCCGATCATCGCGCCGGTGCTGGGCGAGGTCCTGGTGGTCATCGGCTCCTGGCGATGGGTGATGGCCTTCGGCTTGATCACCTCCATGGCGGCGTTGACGTGGTTGCTGCGACTCGACGAGACCCTCGACCCTGCACACCGCCGGTCGCTGCAACTGCGACGGGTGCTGGAGGGCTTCCGCCACGTGGTGTCCAACCGCGTCTCGCTCGGCTACACGCTGATGGTCACCTTCGGCTTCGGGGCGTTCCTGTCCTACCTGGGCAGCACCGAGTTGATATTCGGCGACGTGTACGACCGCCCGGAATGGTTCGTGCCGTACTTCACGGTCTCGGCGCTGATCGCGGCGGCTGTGGCCTTGACCAGCAACCGGCTGCTGCACCGCGTGCACGCCCGCCAGCTGGCGCTCGGGGCCGGCTGCGGCTTCGCGGCATCCTCGGTCGCGCTGTTCGCGGTCACCGTAGCGAGCGACGGCCTGCCGCCATTCGGCCTATGGCTAGTGCTGTTCAGCCTCTGCAACGCCATTCATGTGGCGGTGTTCCCCTCCGGATCAAGCCTGGCGCTGGAGCCGATGGGAGCCATGGCGGGCACGGCGGCGTCCGTGCTCGGGGCCAGCACCTGGATGCTGGGGTCGCTGCTGGCGTCGTTCACCGACCGGGCCATCGACGGCTCGGTGATGCCGATCGGCGCCGCCTACTTCGCCTACAGCTCGATCGCGCTGGCGTTCCAGTTCTGGGCCCGCGGCGGAGGGTCACAGGCGCAGCAGTAGGCACTGATGGGTGGATCCCGGTACAGCGCTTCGGCCCGGGCGGCCGCGTCGGCGGTCACATCCACCGTCGGCACCGATGGATGGATCCGGGCGGATCACTGCTGTTGCTGGCTCTGCTGATGCCGCCAGTTCTCCGCCGGTGGCGAGGCTGCCTCAGCCCGCGCCGGGCCCGCCAAGTCCACCGGGTTCAAGAACTGCCCGTCGGTGTGCCGGCCTATCATCACCTCGGCATCCACCTCCACGGTTCCCGAGCCGGTGAACGCGCCCCGCACCGGCGGCACGTCGCCGTAGTCGCGGCCGCGGCCGATGACCACGTGGCGCTCGCCGACTTCGCCTCCGTTGGTCGGGTCGAGAGCCCACCAGCCCCACCCGGGCAGGGCCGCCTCGATCCAAGCGTGGGTCTGCACGCTCACCACGTCCGCTGTCGCCGCGTCCAGCGCGGTCTCGTCGGCGGCGAACAGGTATCCGGACACGTAGCGGGCCGGAACTCCTGTGCTTCGCAGCATCCCGGTCGCGAGATGGGCGAAGTCCTGGCAAACGCCCGCCCCGCCCTCGAGCAGTTCCGCCAGCGTGACTCCTATGTCGGTGGCGCCCTGCCGGTAGGCCAGGATCCCCCGGACGTCGGCGATCACCGCTTCGACCATCCGCTGCACCGACGACGCGCCGGCGACCGCTGATTCGGCCCGCTGCGCCACGGCGTCGCCGCGTTCGGTGTGCACGTGCCGGGACGGTCCCAGGAACTCGAGGTGCGCCGTCCTGAAGCCGGCATCGGCGAGCTTCGCGACCGCGACAGTCTCCACCGGTGCCGGGCGTGGCCGGGTCTCGACGGTGGATTCGGCCACCAGCTCCAACTCGGTGTGAGGCGTGCGGACGCCGAGATGCTCGACGGTCGTGCCCCAGTAGTCGGGAACCGGGAGGACCTGGACTCGAGGCCGTGACGTCAACCGGTATGACAGCACTCGCTGGTGCTCGTCGTCGACGGGCCGCACCCGCACCTCGTTCTGCGACTCGGTCACCGCCTCCGAGTAGCGGAAGTGCATCCGGTACGCGATCCCGAGCCTCATCGTGGCGACCGCCTCGCCGAGTGCATCCGGTACGCGATCCCGAGCCTCATTGTGGCGACCGCCTCGCCGAGTGCATCCGG